>Reba_p2__coassemble_398_pt1 | contig 39759 bp, 24 predicted proteins | sample Reba_p2__metabat2_low_PE_017 | metagenome-assembled genome bin Reba_p2 | reverse complement strand
GACATCTTGGACAGTGATAGTCTCTAGAGAGTCCAGGCTCTTAGCTCCAGCAGAGGCATCTTCGACGACATCTTGGGCAGCATTAAGCTCTAGAATACCTGAGCTGCTATCTCCAGAAGTAATTGTCTTTAAGGTCTCATTAGGATCACTTGGAGAGTTACTATCTAATGGCGCTGTAGCTTTGAGGTTTAAGGCGGCACTGGCTAGCTCTGAAGGGGTGGTTAAGCTGCCCTCTTGAGTGGTTTTCTTTAAGAGGGCGGCTGCACGCTCAATGCTTTTCTTGTGCGCAGACTTTAGACTATCAGGATGTTCTGTTTGCTCTAAGATGAGAGTTTGCGCTTTTAAAATAGGCTGAGCGACTACTGCTTTTTTGGGAGTTTTAAGTGTACGCTTGCTGGCCAGGTATACCAAGTTTTGCTCTTGAGCTTCGGCTATAGCTTGACGTTGCTCCATTGCTTTGATTTTAAGCAAGGAACGGGCAAGAGAGCTCTTGAGAGCAGAATTATCATTATCCTTATTCATAAAGCTGTGCGTCCTTGCTAGTTGCTATTTAATTTTGCCGTTATTATCAACGGAGCAGAAGATAATATTGTTGATGCGTTCATTGATAAGACGTATTTGTTCGTCATCAATGTTGAGTGCTTGATTTTTAAAGTTAGCACAATATTCTTTATTGCCAATACTCATAAGTTTAAGCTCGCGGCCTTCTTCTGGTGAGTTATGGTGAGATCCTAAGTAAGAAAGCAAATTGTCCTTAAAGGTTCGTAATGTCTGCTCACTCTCTTGAGAAAACGAGATACTCATCTTGCCAGCTGCCAGGCTCATTAAGTATTCAAAGATCTTAGGGGTGAGCTTGAGATAGCAGACTAGTGGAGCTGTAGAGCCATAGCGGTAATAACGCTCTCTAAGCGCACTATCTTTGACCGAGCGGAGATGGTATTGCACTTCACCACTTGGTAATTGTGCAAGCTCCTCTTGTAATTGCTTGACATGATCATTAAGTCTTTTAACCAAAGCTAGATTGCTGCTTTCACTAGCTTGTGTTATCTGATCTAATAGTACATTAAGCTTACTTTGTATTTGAGCTTTATACTGAACATAATTGCTGCGAGCATCAGATTGCTTACCATAAAAAGCAAGGCACATGACATCATGGTGCTCGCCTAGTAAAATACTTGGGACAATTTTTAGTACCTGCTCACTACAGCTATTAGCAAAGTCACATCGTAAGATAAAGCGCTCTTTATCATCTACTACAGTCAAGAGCTCGTCATTAAGCTCATTGTTGGTAGTAACAAAGAGTTGTTGATCCTCACCTATAACCATTAAATTAGTAAAGGCACGGTTTAAGCCTACGATTAAGGCTTTAGCTATATTATTGCCTCCTAAATTAGTGGCACTCATGACCAAAGACTTTAAGGTTAAGTACTCTTGTCCATAATTTAAGGAAGTAAGCAAGAAAGGATTAAAGATGCCATCTTTAGGCATGGTAAAAAAGAGCATGGCACGCAGGCTGTGTAAAGGAGCTTGCATGCTCTCAAGCATACTTTTGTTTTTAGCTTCTGAGTACTCCTCTTGCATGACTTTATTTAAAGCATCTTGGAGCTTTTGTACTATTGAGACAAAGCCATAGTTATTGACTAAGCGCTCATAGGTATCTTTAAGGGCGGGAGTAGGGCTGTCCTTGCCTAACATGATAAAACGATCAATCAGGCGATTGGAGTGCTGACCGATCTTCAGCTCATCTAATTGTTCAAAGATAGGGGCAATATCAGAGAGCTTTTTAGAATTAGATGATGTCAGGTTTAAGCCTAGTAAGTTATCAAAAGGAGGGCTTATGAGCTCGTTGAGCTTATAAGAGTCCTCTTTTGTAGCATTAAATACTTTAGTACAGGTAAAAAAGCGCTCAGGGGCATTAGCAGCTTTATTACCTAATAAGGCATTAATCAGTTCAACTAAGATATTGCGTACTGTAAAGTGATTGCCATTGTCAGCTAGGAGATGATACATAGCTAACACGCGCTCTTTAACTTGTGCTTGCAAGAGTAAGGAGCGGTTAAATAAGATAGGGCATACCTCATAGCGTGAGCATTGGGCGCAGTGCTGCCAGCGCTCATGGCGATAGATTTGATCGTAAATATTACTTACTACTTCTTTATTAAGACACAAAGAGAGATCAAAACAGCTGATATGCTTATGGCTAAAGCCAGTATGATTGATCATGTGGCGCTCTAAGTGCTCAATGATAGTGCTATCAATAAGCTCGCTGACAAAGAGTTCATTTAAGCGCTTAAAGCGTTCTAAAATCTTGCCATTATTACCTGCAATGAGCACCATTTCAGGATAGTCATTACTTTCAATGCTCAAAGGAGCAGAGTCTTTAAGTTTAGGCAAGGTAATGCCGAGAGCTTTAGCTAAAGCCACCGAGAGCTCTAAGAGTTTTGCGTCATCATCAATAGTGGAGAGATCACGCACTACAGTGTAATGAATGCCACGATAAGTAAAGGAGGAGATCAGTTCTTTGTTATTAAGCTGCTCTTGCCATAAGTGGGCGGGCGCTCCAATCAGCTTAGTGTTGGAGTACATTTTGCGTAGCATATGAGTTTTGCCATCACCTGCCTGCCCGCTAATTAAGACAATTTGACTACGCTTAGCTTCAATGAGCTTTTGTAATTGCTCTTCGTACTCAAGCATATCAGGGATGTCAAAATTAAAAGGCTCAATGCCTAAGCTTACAGCATTGTCTGAAACATATTCATCAAATTGGTTGTTGCTGCCAGTCCAAGGGCCATAAATCTTTAAAAACCTAATGAACTTATCATTTTGCTTATCTTTCATTGCCTCTTTTCTCCTAGGCTTAGCAATCAACTTAACAACTCACATGTTAATGAGGCGCTCTCGACCTGTCTATAAGAAGCAACATTAATGATGCTTATGGGGGAATTTAAGGAACTTAGGGCGCTACGCTCTAGTATTTTAGCATGCTATCTAGGGCTAGCTGGGTTTTAAGGAATAACTTTGCGCTCAGATCATAATCACTCTTGAGCGCATGAAGCTTAATTGGTTCTTGAGCTCTAAGAGACAAATGAGCGTCAGAAATATAGAGCTGCTTTGAAATAGTAGTAGTAGTAGTAGTAGTAGTTCGCAGTAGGTCAGAGTAAACCCTATAAGATACGCATTTACCTTAATTAAATAAAGCCTTGCTTTTGTAAAGAAGCTTAAGGGCGAGATCTGCAAGGTAGCTAGAAAAAACATGCTCAAGCGTAAGAGCTTTTGAGATTAGATGTTTGCCCTTAATCTTTGAGACTAAGAGCAATATGTATCAATCAGAGCAGGGAGCTATGCTCTTTGATATCTGAGCTTATGAATTCAAGAGCTTGAGAGCTTAGTAGGTAGTAGGGGCAATTAGCGTTGTAGAGCACTTTAGTATGGCTATAGGAAGCTATAGTAAGAGCAGAAAGAACATTTGGCTAATAGTTTAAATAGTGTCAAATAGGGGTAAACTGCAAAAAACTGTGCGCTCTACCTTACTAAAAGTAATATAGTTTCGTGTAAAATGAGCAAGATAGTTGATAAACAGATTTTTAGCTTGTTGTTGGTGGTGGCATCTATGGACATATTGAAGATCTTTAACTCGCTTAAGGAAGAGTACAAGGAATATATTCGCAGTTTTAGCTACATTAAAGATCAGCGTATTAAAGATAAGCTCGAAGAGGCATTAGTTAAAGACTCTTTGTGGCCTAAGGCACTTATTCAGTTTAACCCAACTTTTGCTCAGGGTAAGAGTGCTGCTGACTTAAGAGCGGAAGGTCTGCCTTTAAATCTAGCTTTAGATCAATTCTTTGGCACTTCTTTTTATCAGCACCAAAGCGAGGCTATTGTTAAAGGATGCCAAGGCCAGGAGTTTATTGTTACCTCTGGTACTGGCTCTGGTAAGTCACGTACCTTTATGGCTACTATCTTTAACCATGTGCTTAACCATCAAAGCTCCTGCCTTAATAAGACTATTGCTATTATTGTGTATCCCATGAATGCTTTGATTAACTCTCAATATCAAGAGTTAGAAAAGTATCAAGAGCAATATGAATTAAAAAATGGCAAAGGCAGCTGCCCTATTACCTTTGGTAAGTATACAGGCCAAGAAAGTGCTCTCGAGCGCGATAAAATTATTGATAATCCATGCCATATCCTGCTTACAAACTATGTAATGCTTGAGCTTTTGATGACCCGTAGTGGTGAAACTAGGCTGCGCGAATGTTTTTTGCAAAACTTGCAGTTTTTAGTGTTTGACGAGCTTCATAATTATCGCGGTATGCAAGGTGCTGATGTCTCTTTCTTAGTCCGTCGCATTAAGGCTTTATCTCAGCAGAAGGTTTTATGCTTTGGTACCTCCGCTACCATGGTCTCTGATGAGAATATGAGTTCACTCAAGCGTAAAGAGCAAGTAGCTAAAGTAGCTTCTAGTATCTTTGGTAGTAGTTTTAGTAAAGAGAATATTATCGAAGAAACCTTAGCTTTAACTATGGATCATCCTGATCCAAGTAAAGAGCAGCTACAAGAGGTTATAGAGCAAAAGACTATCTTTAAAGCTCTAAGCGAGCAACAAGATCTTAGTGCTCAAGAGGCCTTAGCTCAATATGATCAAATCTGCTTATGCCCTAGTGCTATTTGGCTGGAGCATAATATTGCTCTTAGATATGATGAGCTTGAACAAAAGTACACACGCGGCAAGCCTTGCTCTCTTGATGATATTGCCGCTCAGTTAGCACAAGCAGCCTATGGCAGCAATGATGAACAACTACAGGCATTGTGCCTTGAGCATGTGTACTCCTTACTTTCTTGGAGTAATAATGTCAACCAAGCCTTGAGTAAAGCAAATATTCGCCAATCAGTACTGCCTTACAAGATCCATCAGTTTATCCGTCAAACAGGTACTATGTACGCTACTTTAGCTAGTGTCGACCAACGTGATCTGACTATTGAAGATAAACTTTATTTTGATCTTGAATCTTGTCCTAAAGAGCACCAAGGAGTTTATAAAGACTGTGAGCGCAGGATCATGTACTATCCGCTGCTCTTTAGCCGTGCTTCAGGTCATGAGTTCTACTGTGTTTCTGTAATCACTGAGCAAAATGGCACTAAGAGGATTATTCCTCGCGATCCTACTGCTGCTACTAATAATAATGGCAAGGAAGAAGAAAGCGGTAGTAAAGATGATTCTATTAGCGGTAATGGCTATATCTTGCTGCCTCATAAAGGACAAGAAGCATCAGATCTGTTGGTTAATGTCGACGATTATGAATGGCCTAAGGGATGGCTTAATCATAAACAGACCTCCTTTAGCAAAAATGCGCACAAGAACTTGCCGCATCTTATCTATGTTAAGGCTGATGGTAGCTACTCTAGCTCTCCAGAGCCTGGCTATATAGCAGGTATCTTTATTAGTGCGCCTATTAGAATTGATCCTAGTGCCAAGCTGTTCTTTGAGCGTCCTAATAAGAATGACTACACTCGTCTAGCCAAAATAGGTGGTGAAGGGCGCTCTACCTCTACTACAGTACTAAGCTACGAAAATGTATCATTGATGGCTCGTGCCAAAGTGGCAAGTGCTGATCGTAAGCTTTTAACCTTTGTTGATGCGCGCCAAGATGCCTCTTTACAAGCTGGACACTTTAATGATTTTATTCGCTATGGTCGTATTCGTGCTGCTACTTTACAAGCTCTCAAAGATCAAAGGAAGATCTTATACAAAGACATTGCCCATGAGATTATTAGTACTTTGAAGCTAGACTTTAAAGAGTACAGCTCCAATGCTGAGGCTTTTGGTAGCAGAGAAACTGACATTAATAGTACTTTGCACGATTATGTACTCTATTTAGCTGAGTGCGATTTAGCTCATAACTGGTCTTTAAATATGCCTAACTTAGAGGATTGCTCTTTGATGGAGATTAAGTATTTGGGCATGCCAGAGGAGCTAAGGAGTGAAAGTTATTATGCTCAGGGCTTTTGGGCACAGTTTAATAAGCACTATGAGGACATGGAAAAGCTCATTACTATGGTGCTGACTTTCTTTAGACACAAAAGAGCGCTGGACAGTTATACTTCAACAATTACAGGTAGTCGCAAGCTTGCCCAAAAAGTACAGTCTAGTTTAATTGCTCCTTGGACTATTGAAGATGAAAGCAAGATTGAGCCTGGTAATGCTATTTCTTTAGGCGCTAAGAAAAAGTCTAGTGAATACAAAGAGGTCATTTGCATTAGCAATAGGAGTAGTTTTGGCCGCGCCTTAATTAAGTTCCTCCAAAGCTTAGACTATTTAGAAAATAGCGAGAGGTTCTCTAATGCAGATGAATTTAAGAGCTTTATGGTCGCTCTTTTTAAGGCTTTACCTAATTATATTAAGTATAAAGACGATCTTTATGTGCTCGATAAAGATTGCCTCATTTGGTGTATGCATGATAATGAACAAGAGAGCGCTGCTAGTAAGTTAGCTTTAGGCAGTTATACTTTTAACGATACTGATACTATTGAGTTACCTAAAAATAAGTTCTTTATCGACTTCTATCAGAATTTTTTAGCTGACAATAATAAGACTGTATATATAGCCAAAGAGCATACTGGCCAGATCTCCAAGGAAGAGCGCATTATTCGTGAACATGATTTTGCCAATGGTGAGTTCCCTGTCCTCTATTGCTCTCCTACTATGGAGTTGGGTGTTGATATTAAGGATCTCTCTATTGTAGGCATGCGCAATGTGCCACCAACTCCTGCTAATTACACCCAAAGAGCAGGTCGTGCAGGTCGTAGCGGTCAAGCAGCCTTGGTCTATACTTTCTGTCGTCCTAAGAACCCTCATGAGGCCTTTTATTTAAAGAGCCCTATTAAGATGGTCAATGGTGAGGTGCAAGCTCCTCGCATGGAGCTAGTTAATGAGAACTTATTGCGTTCTCATCTCCATTCTTTAATTTTGTCGGTTAAGCCTTTGCCCTGCTTAAATTCAGGTATTGGCAGTATTATTGACTATGATGGCACTAATCAGCAGAATTTACCTTTAAGAGATGAGGTCAAAGCTGATTTGACTTTATCTGCTAGTGAACAAGAGTTGATTATTAATTTATTTAATAAATTGATTGCCGATCCTGTGCTTTCAGAGGGGTTAAGCAAAGTACCATCAGGCGTGCTTTGTGATATTGACGGTTGGCTCAGGCGTTCTTTAGAGAACTATCCAAAAGACTTTGATCATGCTTTTGACCGTTGGCGCGGCTTATTTAAGATCGTAATCAAGGATATAGCTGAGTCAGACTTACAGGGCAACTTTAATATTGACAACAATAGGAAAAAGCAGCTTGATGCCATACGTGCTCGTGCTTGGAAGCAAAAGATCTTGTTGTTAGGTGAAGAAAGTCACAATAATCAGGAAAATGAGTTCTATCCTTTCCGTTATCTGGCATCAGAAGGATTTTTGCCAGGCTATAACTTTGTCAGACTGCCAATTCGTGCTACTTTGCAGTACAAGAATAAGGATGAAAGTGAAACTCTCAGCCGTGCCCGTTCTTTTGCTTTGCGTGAGTTTAGCCCGCACAATACCATTTACTGCAATGGCTCTAAATTCTCTGTCAATAGAATGTATTTAAGCTCTGATACTACCCAAGAAGGTTTGGCCTTTAATAGTGCTACAGGTGAGCTGATTCGTTTAAGTGATAGTGAGGGTAATAAAAAGCAAGTAGCTTTACGAGATACCTTATATGGTGAGGCTTTAGAAAAGAGTGTTATTGGCTCCTGCTTAATGATGCAAGATGTCGTAGCTTATGAAGCAGGCAATATTACTTGTCATGAAGAAGAGCGTAAAGGTAACTCTTACCAAGTTAATACCTATTGGTCTTGTGATAAGCACGATAACATTAGTAAATATAAGGTCTATTTAGAAAGTAAGCTCTCAGAGGTCTTATTAGACTTAAGCTACATTCCTTCTTGTCGTATTACTTATGTTTTAAGTGCGGGCTCGAGCTCTGATACTGGCGGCAATTTCAATATTGATATGACTAATGGCGAGTTTATCAGCAAGAAAAGACTTGAGGATTTGCAGAAAAATCAGGACAAGCTACAAAACGGTGAGATCAATAGGCTTGATAATATTAAGGCAGTTAAGCTCTATACTGAAGAGTTAGCTAATGTTCTTTACCTTAAGCCTCATAGTGCGCTTAATCTTGATTGTGCTGCTAAGATCCGCACTTTTGCCTATGCCTTTAAGCAAGCTTTAGAAGATGTTTTCCAAGTGGAGCGCTCAGAAATTGGTTTAGAGTTTGTAGGTAATAAGGAGCTCCCTAACATCTTTATCTTTGAGCGTGCTGAAAGCTCTTTGGGTATTTTGCATAAGGTGGTAGCAGACAACAATAGTCATTATCTGCACAAGATCATTGCCCGTGCTCAGGAAATTTGCTACGGCAGTGCTCATCCTAAGCTTTTAGAAAAAGAGATCGCAGCGCTCACTCCTGCCGATTATAGTAATTTACTTAATTACTACAACCAGCCTTATCATCATGAAATAGACATTCGTGAGATTTATCAGTCTTTAGATATCTTAGATAGCCCTGATATGGTACTTGCGCAGCAATCTAACTATAAAAAGCTCAATCAAGTTGATAAGCAGCAAGATGAAAGCATGCTCTTAACTAAGCAAGAGTTAGCTAAACAGGGGCAAGAGAGCTTTTTAGAGCGCTATAAGAGGCAATATCATGCTCTGTTAGAGCAAAGTGATAAAAATAGCTCCACTGAGCGTGAGTTCTTAAAGTATCTTTATGAGCATCAGCTGCGTCTGCCTGATCGGGCTCAGGTCAAGTTTAGTGAGCTGTATGTTTGTCCTGATTTTGCCTATTGCAATGAGCAAGGGCAAATTGAGGTTGTGGTCTTTTGTGATGGCACACCTCATGATCAAGACTATGTCAAAGCTCAAGATCTATCAAAGCGTGAAGCTTTAGAAGATGCAGGATATTGTGTAATTACTTGGCATTACTCCCAAGAGCTTGATGAGCTGGTAAGTATTTACTCAGACATTTTTAGCCCAGTTTTAGGTAAATAAGCGCTCTGACTAGTTAGCCTTGAACAATAAGGCACTAAGTAAGTTGGGAAAACAAAAAAAGAGCAAGGATATGCACTATGGAGATTAATAAGCAAGACTTAGGGGAGCTTAAGCTGGACTTCGCTACAGGCACATTAGTTGAGTTTCGTCAGAGACCATGGGTGGTGTTACAGCAGCCTGATCCTTTATTACTGATGCTTAAGCCTTTAGGCGGTACCGACGCTGAGATTTTGGGACTTTATTTGCCTTTATATGCTTCAATATCTCATGGCAAAGCAGATGAGATTAAACGTAGCGCTTGTCATAATTTAGGCATTAAGTCTTATAGCTTTAATCCGCCTACAGAGGTGGACTTAAACTCCAACTTTAATACCGTTAATGTCTTCTACAATGCTTGTCGTCTCTCCTTTAGAGATATTGCAGGTCCGTTTCAGTCCTTAGGCCGATTATCCTTTGAGCCTCGTCCTTACCAGCTGGTGCCTTTAATTTTGGCGATGCGCCAAGAGTATGTGCGCTTAATGATTGCTGATGACGTAGGTATTGGTAAGACCTTAGAGGCCTTGTTAATTGCTAAAGAACTATTAGATCGTAAGGAGATCAAGCGCTTTGCTGTAATCTGTCTGCCTCATTTGTGTGAGCAGTGGCAAAATGAAATCAAGGATAAATTTGGCTTAGATGCTCAGATCATCCGTAGCTCTACTATTAGCCGCATTGAAAAGAACTTGCGTGCCGATCAAAATGTCTTTAGAGATATACCTTTCCAGGTGATCTCTATTGACTATGTTAAGCAAGAAAACCGTCGCCAGATCTTTGTTGATTATTGCCCTGAGTTGGTGATTGTTGATGAGGCTCATACTTGTGCTTGTCCAGTAGGTGCTAATAAGGGTAAGCAACAGCGCCACCAGCTATTAAGTGCGTTATCTAACAAGCCTAAGCAGCAGTTGGTTTTATTAACTGCCACCCCTCATAGTGGCCATACTGAAGAGTTCCAAAGCTTAATTGCTCTGCTCAAGAAAGAGTTTGCTACTTATACTTTAGATACTCCTAAGGAGCGTTAGGCGCTGTCTAATTACTTTGTGCAGCGCCGTCGTGCTGATATCAAGCCTTATTTATATGAAGGTGAAGTAGTATTTCCTGAGCGCATCTCTTTTAGATTGGTTAAAGAAAAAGGTAAGAATAAGGGCGAGCAAGTAGAGCCTGAAAACTTTGTCCATGACAAGCGCTATCAAGAACTCTTACGCGATATTATCAATTATGTTAAAGACGGTGTTAGCCGTGTTAGGGGCGAAGATAAACTTAAACAGCGCTATACCTATTGGGACTTATTGGCCTTAATGCGTGGTGTGATGTCCTCACCTGCAGCAGGCATTAGTATGCTCGAAAATAAGATCAATAAGAAAAATAGCGAAGATAGTGAGAACAGTAATGATGAAATCTCCTCAACCTTTAGCTTGAACGCTGCTTTAAAGGACTTTCTCAATGGAGATGATGCGCTGCCTGAGTCTTATATTGAGTCCCCGCACTCTGAAAGAAAGAAGCTCGAGAGCTTTAAGCGTACCTTAGAGGAAATTAAGTCTCAAGATGCTGATGAAAAGGTAAAAAGAGCTTGCTACTTTGTCAAAATGGCTTTGAGTTTAGGTAAAAGTCCTATTGTCTTTTGTCAATATATCCACACAGCCAAGTATGTAGGTGATTATATTGATAAAGAGCTCAAAGCAGATAAGAAGCTCAAAGCAGTAGTGCTGGAGACTATTACTTCACATTTATCTGATGAAGAGCGTAAGGTTAAAATTGAAGCTTTGGTTAAAGCTCCTCAGCATGTGTTGGTATGTACCGATTGCTTGTCTGAGGGCGTGAACTTACAAAATGACTTCGATACGGTCATTCACTATGATTTGCCGTGGAATCCTAATCGCCTAGAGCAACGTAATGGTCGTATCGATCGTTTTGGTCAGCTTTCTCCTGAGATTGCTATTGTTACCTTGCACTCTGAGAACAATCCTATTGATGATATTGTGCTTAACGTGCTCTATCTCAAACAACAAGAGATTAAGAAGAGGTTAGGCGTGTACTTGCCTATTGCTGACAATGATGAATCTTTGATGGAAAGCATTATGGAGCGCGTGATGGAGTATAGCTTTACGCAACATGGTGCTCGTCAGCTAAGTCTCGTCGAAAGCATTCCTGAGATTTCATTTAATGATGAGAACAGTCTCATGATGTCTTTGGAGCGTATGGAGAGATTTGAGAAAAGATCACGTACTTACTTTGCGCACAACAATAAACGTACTGATCCACGCCAGTTAGTTGAAGTGCTCAAGCAAGCTAAAAGTGTGATTGGTAGCGTCGCAGATACTAAAGACTTTGTAATTGGCGTGCTTACAGAGGTATTGAACCTTGAAGTCAAGGAAGATAGTCCTTTATGCTATTCGTTTAACGCCAGCGCTCTAGCTAACCTCTCTAGCGCAGAGTTACAAAGTTATCTCAAGGCTCTAGTTGTGCTTGATGCTAAGAAAAAGAGCTCAGCAATACGTATTTCTTTTGCCTCCCCAACTCCACGCGGCTATGCCTATATTGGTCGTAATCATCCTTTGGTAGAGTTTTTAAGCCGCAAAGTGATTAATGACACTATTAATGTCAAGAAAGTAACCAGCGCGGATGGCACAGTACATTTGAGCACCAAGGATCGTGACTTTATGGCCTGTCGTGCTTTAGTAGTGCGCTCTAACTTGGTTGCTACACGGACTACAGTGCTAATGCTACGTGTGCGCAATGTAATTAGCGATGTTAAACATCCAGATCATAAGATCGTAGGTGAGGAAATGGTCTTTATGGGCTATGAGGGTCTCATTGCTAATCATAATTTTATCTCTAACGAGCAAGCACGTGAGTTGGTCTTAGCTTTAAACCATAAAGATAATGCTTTTGAGAGCGTTGCCCTGAGCGCTCAAAAAGACTCTTTTAACAAACTTACCTCTTGGCTTAATGATGTTGCTACCTTAAGAGAGCATACAGATGAGATGGCAGTGCAAAGAGCGGAGAATTTAGTAAGTTTGTTTAGTCAATATCGTCATTTTGACAATTGTCCTGAGTATCAGGTAGTAGAGCCTGTCTTACCTATGGATGTGATCGCCGCTTACGTCTTCTTGCCTAAATTAAAGTAGGCACTCAAGTACTGATCTTGAGTACAGTGCTAGCTATTAGCTCAAGGGTTAGCAAACAGTTTTGTCAAGCAAGCGTGCGCTTGCTTTTAATAATAACAAGGTTGCCTTATGGATTTTACGTCTATCCATGTGTATGGAAATGTCCTCAGCGATGAAGTGCTTAGCTCCATTGTCAATGATGCTGACAAATTTGAGGGTAATAGCGATAGGGACTTTTTTGATAGCCCCAATGTAAGCAGGGATATCGACTATTGCTGGACGAGCTTGCGTCGCGACTATAGCTACTTTAATGAACGTCAAGATTTACTACAAGATATCTATGGTACCGCCCGCTCCCGTAAACTAATGGAAAAGCTCTTTGTTAATTTGGGTTATAATCTCGTCAAACCAGAGCAAAGCATTGCAGTTAATGAAGTCAGCTATAGTATTACTTACCAGGATAGGATCCTCAATGATTTTCCTGTTATTGTTGTAGGCAATGTGGTTCCTGAGGGTAAAGGCAGTAGTCTTGACATGCGCGTTAAGGGCAATAGGAAACAGCGCTCGCCTCATGCTACTATGCTAGCCTATTTGAATAATACTGAGCATACTTATGGCATTATTGCTAATGGCCAGACTATTCGTCTTTTACGCTCCTCTGGTCAGTTAGTGAAATTAAGCTATATTGAGTTTGATCTGAAGAAGATGATTGAAGAGGACAAGTACAGCGAGTTTTGTCTTCTTTATCGTATTTTGCATGCCTCACGCTTTGTAAGCTCTTTAAGTAGTTCTTGTATCTTTGAGCGCTGGTTTAATAGCAGCATTGAAAGCGGCAATCGTATTCGTGCAGGGCTAGCCCATGCAGTACAGCAGACTATGAAAATTATTGCCAATGCTGCTTTACAAGGAGAGGGTGAGGGCAATGAAGAGCTGCGCAATAAGCTAGCTAATAAGACTTTGCCTGTAGAGAGCTTTAATAAAGAACTCATTCACCTTATCTATCGCTTACTGTTCCTCTTTATTATTGAAGATCGCAAGCTGATTTTTGCCTTAGAAGGTAATGAAAGTAAAGAGCAGCTGACAGAAATTACCTATCATCAAGATATCTACTATGCTCACTATTCTGCTTCACGTTTAAGACGTAAGTCTGAGCTGGGGTATTTGCGTAATGCTGATTTCCATGATCTCTGGGATGGCTTAATGCAAGATACCTTTGGGCTTTTTGAAAGTGGCTCTAAGGGTGAGCCTTTAGGTATTAAGCCTTTAGGCGGCAAGCTCTTTGGTCGCGATACCTTAGCAAATCTTAAAAAGTGTACTATCACCAATCAAGAGCTGTTAACAGCCTTTGAGTCTCTAGATCAATTTCTAGATGACAAAGGCTCTTTAGTACGTATCAATTATTCCTCACTCAATGTTGAGGAGTTCGGCTCGGTATATGAGGGCATCTTAGAGCTTCACCCTGTAGTAGTTATCAAGGATAGCCGTCAAGAATGCAGTTTCTCTTATAAAGAGGAATTGTTAAATAATAAGAAGTCCTCAGAGAGAAAGAGTACCTCCTCTTATTACACTCGTCCTGACTTGGTACAGGCTTTAATCAAGACTACTTTAGAACCTGTTATCCAAGAGCGTTTACAGCAACACCAAGGACACAAAGAAAAGCAAATTAGAGCGCTACTATCTATGCGAGTATGTGATCCATCCTGTGGCTCAGGACACTTTGTCCTAGCTATGGCGCGTACTATTGCTTGGTATGTCAGCCAATTACGCACAGATGAGGATAATCCTGCCTCTAGTGAGTATCGCCATGCTTTGCGTGAGGTGATCTCCAAGTGTGTTTACGCTGTAGACTTAAACCCTGATGCAGTAGAGCTGTGTAAAGTAGTGCTCTGGATTGAGGGCTATTGTGCAGGTAAGCCATTATCTTTCCTAGATCACCATATTCGCTGTGGTAATTCCGTCTTAGGCTTAGGCAATGACTTTAATATGCTCTTAAATGGTGTGCCTAATGAGGTCTTTAATGTCAGCAATAAAAATAAAGAAGTTAAGAAGTTCCTCTTAAACTTTAATAAGCAAGCGCATAAGCACTATGTTGAATCATACCAAAGTCAGCAGTTAGGTGATTCCTTTGCTCTGCAAGGCTCTCTCTTTGCCACTGACAATAGCAAGTTTAATATTGAGAGCACCTTAGAGGCTATAGGATCGGCGTTTAAGATACTTTCTGACAAGCAAGGCAATACCGAAGAGGACGAATTAGCTAAGGGTGAAGCTCTTGCTAAGCTTAAAAGCTCCGATGAGATGAAAGCCCTTTATAATGCTGCCAATATTTACACTTATGCTTTCTTTAGAGAGTTTACAGAAAACGACTTACCTGCGCTAAAAAGCTCCGATACTGTTGCCAAGGGCAATTTGGCTATTGTTGATTCTTTGCCTTACACTGCTACAGTCTTTAAAGCCCTTGAAGAAGTACAAGCTATTAGAACTAATGGCGATAGTTATCACAGCACTCTTAACAGTATTCTAGTAGCTCAGGCGCAACAAGCTGCCCAAGACTACAAATTCTTTCACTGGGCTTTAGAGTTTCCTGATGTCTACGCTAATGGCGGCTTTGATGTCATGTGTGGTAATCCTCCTTGGGCAAAGATTAAAGTTACAGCTAAGGAGTGGTTTGAAAGTGTAGGTGAGTATGAGATCGCATATTCTGAAAAGGCAGCCGAGCGCGATCGTCTGATTAAGGCATTAGAGCAGGATAATCCAGAATTATGGAATAAGTGGAATCAAGCTGTTGCTAATGCAGCCAGACTTAGTGTTTTCTTAAGCTCCTCTGATAGATTTAAGCTTACTGCTAAGGGCGATATTAACCTCTATCCATTATTTGCAGAGCATAGTCTTAATATAAGCTCAAATAGATGGGGCATTATTGTTCCTACAGGCATTGCTACTGATGATGGCAATAAGGAGTTTTTCCAGAAGCTGACTAATGAAAACCGCTTAAGCTCCCTATATGACTTTGAGAATAGAAGTAAAATCTTCGATATTGACAGTAGATTTAGATTTTGCCTACTATCTGCCCATAAGGCTCAATCTAAAGTAAATGATGTCTCTGTAGGCTTTTTGCTTAGAGAGCTGGAGCATATCTTGGATAAGAATCGCATTTTTGTACTTAAATCTAGTGATTTTGCCAAGTTTAACCCTAATACTAAGACTTGCCCTGTCTTTAGAACCAGTTATGATGCTGATCTGACCTCTAAGATCTATGACAATGCTTCTATTTTGCTAACAGAGGGTGACTCTAACCATCAAGACTCGGACTCTAATACTAAAGGCAATCCTTGGAAAGTTAGCTTTGCTAGTATGTTCCATATGTCAAATGACTCGAGCTTATTTAGGAATCATGAGTCTTTGATTGCCAAAGGAGCATTACAAGAAGGGAGCAACTTTAAGCAAGGAAATACAGAGTATGTGCCGCTCTTAGAGGCTAAGATGTTTTGGCAATACAATCATCACTTTACAAAGTTCCCAATAGATCTAAAAACACGCCCAAACACTACTGATGTAGTGTCTACCGCTGAGCTATCTGATACTAGCTTAGCTATGAAACCTTGGTATTGGGTATCTTTGGATGCTCTCGACAATAAGATTGAAGTAAGCGCTCAAGGTAAGTGTAAGTTTGCTATAGGTTTTAGATGTTTAGCTAGAAGTACTGATTCACGAACATTTATTGCGTCACTTTTGCCTGCAAATATGGGAGTTGGTAATAGTGCAGGATTGTTATATTTAAGATTAGCACTTAACAAGCGTTTATGCTTGCTTTCGGTATTGAATAGCATGTGCTTTGACTATGTGGTTAGAAATAAGATGTCAGGTACTAATCTTAATCTATATATCGTCAAGCAGTTCCCAGTTCCTCGCCCTGACCAGATTGATAAGGTTACACAGTGGCAGATGGTTAAGCGCGTAGCAGAGCTTACTTACTTCAACCATGACATGGATGATTTTGCTAAGGAGCTGAGTGAGCAGCTTAGTGATGAGCAAAATGAGGCCTTGGGCGGGCGCTTGGTACGTCAAGATCCTTGGATATTTAATGAGCCAAGGCGTGCGGTGGTGCAAGCTGAGCTTGATGCTATTGTTGCTAGGCTCTATGGACTTAATGATGAGGAAGTACGCTATATCCTTGATCCTGAGGATGTCATAGGCAAAGGTTGCATTAACGAGACCTTTAGAGTGCTCAAGGAAAGTGAAGTTAAGGAGCTAGGTGAGTATCGTACTAAGCGCTTAGTCTTAGAGGCTTGGGATAAGCTTAAGCAAGGCTTGCTTGACTAGTTAGTAGGTAAGCAAAAGCTAGTTCCTAGAACTTGTTCATGTAATTAATCGTTTATTAAGCCCCTGTCCTAGCTTGCTGCTAAGGCAGGGGTTTTTGCTTTTATGTAATGGGCGCTTTTTAGTAGGGAGGTGGTTTTAATTTATGACTTGTAATTTACTCATAGCCTATGAGCTGCGTATAGGGTGTTAGGTCATGGTAGGGGAAGTATTGCTTTATTTTAGAGCGTCAGGCGGTTAATGTCGCTTGACAAGCGACATGGGGAGCGGGCGTTGGGACATGAAAAAGGCCTAGACTGAAATGATCAGCTAGGCCTAGAATCTCAACTAAAGAGAATTTGGGAATGATTTAACCGCCTAGTAAGCTTAAAGCGATAGTTGGGCGCTGGTTAGCTTGAGCTAGAACAGACTGAGATGCCTGCTGGATGATATTGTTCTGAGTTAAAGCAGCAGTCTCAGAGGCAAAATCGGTGTCACGAATACGACTACGAGCATCAGACTCATTTTCTGCTACATTAGCCTGGTTTCGAATGGCAGATTCCATACGGTTTTGTAAAGCACCAAGTTCAGAGCGCTTAGAGTCAACCTTTTGAATAAAGGCATCAATATTAGCTAAGGTAGCATTGGCAGTAGATACAGTAGATACGCACCATACATATTGGTTTTGAGCATCAACGGTACGCTTAGCCAGACCATGAGTCTTGGCTTCAATATTAGCTTTAGAAAAGACCTGACTAGCAAGACCTGTCATAGAAAAAGCCTGGCTCCAGTTTAAGGAGATAGTATCACCCTGATTGGCACCAACTTGGAAAACCATTTTGCCTTTGTTGGTAGCATTACCACCAGGAATTAAAGTCTTATTGTTGTCAGAAGCGCCGTCTAAAATTAACTTACCTGCAAAGGTAGTCTGCTTAGCAATACGAGTAATTTCAGCTGAAAGCTTGTCTACTTCCTCTTGAAGAGCCTTACGATCTTCAGCAGTGTTGGTACCGTTGGCAGATTGAACAGCAAGCACACGAATACGCTGGAGCATATTGGTGGTTTCGTCTAAGGCGCCTTCGATGGTCTGAGCTAAAGCAATACCGTCATTAGTATTACGATTGCCTTGGTTAAGGCCGTTGATCTGAGAGGTCAGACGGTCAGAAATTTGTAAGCCAGCAGCGTCGTCCTTGGAGGAGTTAATACGAAGGCCAGAGGCTAATCTTTGATAGCTTACATTTAAGCTGTTGGTTGCATTAGTAAGCTTTCGTTGAGCATTAATCGAGCTCACATTGGTCTGTACATATAGGGCCATATCAATATTCTCTTTTCTGTTCTAACCTTGCCGTATCAGCAGGGTAATAAACACTAAACTTTGACAGTTGTTGCAATAACTATACCGCATTTAAAAACATACCTATATGTCAATACTTTATCTATGGCTGACTAAAACTAGGGGGCTATCATGCTTGTTGGATGCTTAAACTAGCTTAGCTTATAGTAGAAAGTTGCCCTTAATTATGCCTGTATATTTAAAGAGCGCTCTTAGGAATGAGAAAGACTTTTTTCAAGAACAGTGAGGTATTTATGCCGTGCATACTTGAGGATTGATCTTCGTATTAGAGACTTAGTCAGATATTTTTTCTTAGTCAGGCATGTATCTTGCTTTTGGTAGGGTATTAGTTGTTAACCATCCTTTCTGACCATGCAGAAAGCCCCTATGCGGCACATTGTTGCCATTGAGGCAAGATTAGGTAATGCCAATCGAGCTGGTCAATAATGTAAGAGAGAATTGCTATGGCTTTATACGTACAAACAAACGTAAGCTCCATTAATGCTCAAAGAAAGCTTACTAATGCGACCAATAACTTAAATGTAAGTTACCAAAGATTAGCCTCGGGCCTTCGTATTAACTCCTCCAAGGACGATGCTGCTGGTCTCCAGATTTCTGATCGTTTAACTTCCCAGATCAATGGCCTCAATCAAGGTAATCGTAATACTAACGATGGTATTGCTTTAGCTCAGACCATTGAAGGCGCCTTAGAAGAAACCACCAATATGCTCCAGCGTATTCGTGTGCTTGCTGTTCAATCTGCCAACGGTACTAACACCGCCGAAGATCGTGCAGCAATCGATGAGGAAGTAAAGAGCCTCTCCAAGGAAATCAACCGTATTGCTGCTCAAACCACTTTTGCGGGTAAGACTATCTTAGATGGTGCTGCAGAGGGTTTAATTCCTGATGATGGCATTATGGTCTTCCAAGTAGGTGCCAATAAGGGTGATACTATTTCTTTAAATTGGAGCCAAGCTTTCAATATATCTGGTATTGCCTCCATTGCTAATGTTACTGTAGCTGCTGCTCAAGGTTTAGTTGATGGTGAAAATGATAAAGGTGATGCTATTAAAGTATGGGGTGTATCCACTGTTGAGATGGCTAATGCTACCTTAGCTAACATTGATGCTTTTATCCAAGCAGTTGACTCCAAGCGCTCTGCTCTTGGTGCTTTACAAAACCGTATGGAGTCTGCCATTCGTAACCAAGCTAATGTAGCAGAAAATGAGTCTGATGCCCGTAGCCGTATCCGTGACACTGACTTTGCCTCTGAGACTGCTGCTTTAACTCAGAACAATATTATCCAGCAGGCTTCTCAGTCTGTTCTTGCTCAAGCTAACCAGCGTCCAACTATCGCTTTAAGCTTACTTGGAGGTTAATAGCTCCTTAGAGCTTTAGCTTGCAAAAAAAGGCCTAGTCTGAAATGATCAGCTAGGCCTTTTTCATTGTTCTAAAGTAAGGTGCTCTTTAGAGCATTTAGGAACAGCAAGCTTTCAAGTAGCCAGATCTTAGTCAGTTTTAGTCTTATCTATGCAGCTAAATCTAGTAGCACTGTAAGATCAAATGGATATTATCAAAGTTGCGTTGGGCTAAATCTTCTTTAGGGATAAAGAAGTAGATATGGCCAGCATCGCCAAACATGAGGTAAAAATCCTCTTGCTCGTCTTCTACTGTGTCTAGCTGGAAGAGCAATTGCCAGCGCTCAGGGCCGTGCTGTTGAGCTTGCTTAATAGTCTCTTTAGGAATATGGCTCCAGGCACTGCCTAAGTAATAGCCTTGAGCGACGAGTTCGCACTCGGCAAACATATCGTTTTGGATAGTATCAGGCCAGCCTAGAAGTTGAGAGTAAAGATTATGAGGGTTTTGATCAAGCTCGGTAAAAGCTTGCTCGTAGTGATCTTCAGGATCTGATAGTGGACAATCTTGCCATGAAGGATAAGAGGTACGTTGGCTCAATGCGATCTTAAGGCAAGGGAGACAAAATTCCTCGTCTAAATCATGAGGAAAAGTCTCTTGGTGTAAAGATGAGATATCCTCAAAATAAAAAACGCGGGCACAGCCTTTGTCTTGGGGATCATAGCCCCAGCTTTGAGTTTCTAGCTCATAGAAAAATAAGAGCAAGCCTGAAGTAGGGAGTAGGTGCTCACTATCATACGGTGCGAGATCGGCACAGTTAAATTGGGCTAAAAAGGCTAAGGGTTTATCTTGGAAGTAGGGCCAGATAAAGTTTTCTGGAACATCAGGCTGTCCGCCAAAGTGAGTTGCGCCTAAGGAGTTTTGGCTGTGCTTAGTAGCAATATTAAGGGCAATAGTATTCTTGCCCAGAGCTTGTAGTTGTGCCTTAAATCCCATAATTTCCTCCTAGATAGTAGGTAGGTATGAGTGCCTGCTTAGATCAAAAAAGCCTAGGCTTGCGCCTAGGCTGGTAGAACTACATCTTTAATAAGTGAGCGGCAAATTGAGGTCGAGTATTAGCCTTCATCATCATGGCAATGACTGACTGCTCAATCACACGCTGTTGGACATAATTGCTGGTTTCTTCAGCAAAGTCGGCATCGCGTACTCTAGATCTAGCATCAGCCTGACTAATAGCTGACACTGAGTTATTGCGCAAGGTTGACTCGAGACGATTTTGAGTAGCACCTAAATCACCGCGTTGGCTATCAATTTGGGAGAGCACTGAGTCCATGCTTTCAATTAAGTTGGAAGCATCATCTGCATTGCCCATGACCAGACCATCTTGGTTGTAAACAGTATCGTCCACCATACGGCTAAACTGAGTAGTACCAACTTCGAAAGATACCTGATCTCCTGCATTCGCACCTACTTGTAAGTCTAAACGTCCTACAGAGCGCATGTTTGGATCGCCTTGAGCAGGAGCAGCAGAGCCTGTTTGGTAAATAGAAGTGTCATTCTTGGCATCATAGCCATTGAGTACAGTCTTGCCCCCAAAGGTGGTTTGCTCAGAAACACGGCTGATCTCTTGAGCTAAGGCATCAGCCTCTTGCTTAAGAGCATTACGTGAGGACTCGTCTAAAGTACCATTAGCAGCTTGGACAGAGAGCTCGCGAATACGCTGTACCATGTCGGTTACTTCGCTCATCCCGCCTTCAATAGTTTGGGCGAGAGCTAAGCCATCATTGGTATTACGATAAGCTTGGTTAAGACCATTAATTTGAGTGGTCAGACGAGAGGAGATAAAGAGACCTGCAGAGTCATCTTTAGCAGAGTTAATGCGCAGACCAGTGGCCAAGCGCTTTTGAGTAATTTCTACTTGGTTGGTAACTTGCTGGGATTGTTTGACTGCCTTAATCGCAGAAACATTGGTATTGACATAAACTGCCATAACAGAACCTCATAAAATTGGGGCCTTGAGCCAAAACTTTTCTCCCCAACTATGACAACGATAAGTTTTGGCCATCAAGCTATTTTAGCTTAGATTATGAGTTTCTGTATAGCAGCTAAATGCGATATTTGTGCGCTTATTGCTCTTTAAAATGACGTCCTAGAGCAATAGCCTCCAAGTAAGGATGTACTTGGAACTTATTTTTAACCTTGGTGTCAGGATTAATCTGATTATGATTGATGCGCATTTGAGGCTTTTCTGAATTTTGATAGTTATCATTCAGGCTATTTGTGCTCTGCTTTTCAATTACAGCTTCTTTGTATTCATGGAGATACTTCTTAGGTACAAATTTAGCTTTAGCACAGCAACCTGTAAGACGCAAAGAGCGTAGGGCACTTAAAAGCGGCTCTTGTTGATTAAAGGCTAAGAGATCTTGCTCACGTAATTGGGCGCCTTTAAAGGTACTATTAAAGATAGTAGCTTTGTATATATGATTGTCCTGACCATGATGCTGTCCAAGATAATGTTCTTGGTTTTTTTTCAGCTGATTATATTCAAGTAATACTTCTTTATAAAAAGGTACGAGCTCATCAGGTAGTGCAGAGGTTACGTGAAGATCACTTAAAGTCTCAAAAAGTACATGCAAGGCAAAGTTATCAATAAAGGTACCAAAGTCTTCAAAGACTAAGTTTTCGATAGTGCGCTTAATGGTGTCATGTGAGACCGCAATATCAGGAAAAGATGGCAAGGATTTTTTGAGTAAGTTTTGATTCTCTAACCAAAAACGACCAATAGCGCAAGCAGAGTGATAGCCACACATTTTAGACAGCACTAAGGTAAAGATTAAGCAATGGCCTGAGAATTTAATCTTGCCTACTTGGCGACGGTCTTGTAATCGCAATTGAGGAATAAACTTACCTACCACTTCTTTAATGACTGTGGCATTAAGCTCGACAGTGAACTTTTCACTTGTTCTTTTAGCTCTACTATGGCTTAGGGTACCTTTATCAGACCCATTTTTATACCAAGCAGTATTTAAAACTTCACTCATTTTTTAAGCTACACCATCACAATGCTTAAGCCTATGACAATCTGTCTCTATCACTATACCAACAGACTGCACCACTTGTTAACTACTAGTTAGATCAAGAGTGGGCTGCTGACTATTGTTTTTCTATATTATTGAGAATTTTCAATCTGTCTAGCTTAGATGAATTATTCTAAGACTAATTCAAGCATGCCAAAATTGAGGAGCAGCGCTACTTCCTTATGTCTTACTAGCCTTAATAGTAAGAAAGCATACAGAGATTTTGTCATTATCTATATAAATACATTCCTAAATAACGTAGTTCAACACACTCTCAAAGAGTGCTCACTAAGGCTAGTACATCAGTAAGGGCAAGCCCTCGCCTTTAGGTGGTGGGATACTGATGACAGCTAGATTTAGTAGGCAACATAGCTCAATTAACATGTGCTTCTTGAGTATAGCAAAAAAATAGAAAAAGGGGACGAACTTTCGTAATTGAGTTGAGCTTAAAGAGTTAAAACTGTTCGATTGTTTGCAACAACAATGCGATATGATTAAGCTTTTCTTAAAGCCAAGCAGGGCTGATTGATAAACACGCACGAAAAAGACCAGCGCCTTTAAACAGGGCTGGTCACATAAGCTTTATTAAGCTGATATTAGGCAGCTAAAGAGAGCTCTTTAGTAGTAGAGCTAGGCACTGACTTCTTGGATTGGAGATAGCCTAGTGCTGAAAAGAGAATTCCTGATAAACCTAAAGTAGCTGACACTACGAGGATAATTACTGAAGCTTGGGCAAATTGCTCAGGGTAGATAGCAGATCCAGGGGCGGCGCTTACCCAAGCGGCAATAATTACAGTTACTAAAGCATAGGCGGTGCCTTGGCCTAAAGAGCGGCCTAACTGCTGCATGGAGGAGGCAAGTGCATATTGGTGTTTGGCTACAGATAAAGTAATCAAAGTAGTATTAGGGGCACTAAAGAGTGCAAAACCAGTGCCTACTGCTAATTGGCGTAAGACTAAGCTTAAGACTGTAGTATGGGTGTCGATCACTACAAAGCTAGCTAAAGCTAAAGTTTGGATAATCAAGCCTAAAGTTACTGTAGCATTGCCCCCTAAGATCTTGGTAATACGACCAGTGAGAAAAGAGACAATAGCAATAGTGATAGGCTGAACTACGATAATAAAGCCTGCTTGTGTTGCGCTAATGCCTAAAGTGTATTGGGAAAAGAGAGCTAAGAGCACAGGCTCAGCCATTACTGAGACATAAGCAGCGATACTGACTAAAAAGCAGTAGGTAAAGCTCTTATTATTGGTCAGTAAATGTACTGGTATTACAGTTACTTTATGGTGGGGATTGTGGTATTCATAAGAGATTAACACAGCTAACAAGATAATGCCTAAGAGCAAGCTATAGCGTGCAATAGACCAAGAAGCGAGGGCTGATAAAGAGAGCAAGCACAGTCCAATAGCAAGAATGAATACTAAGAGCTTAAAGTACGGGAGAGCTAGTCCTTGATTAAGCTCATCTTTAGGGATCTGACGAGCTATTACAAATAAGAGTGCTAGAGCTAAGCTGGCAGCATAGAACATATATTGATAGCCCCAATTATCGATAATAATGCCGCTCAAGCTCAAAGAAAGAGAAACACCACTATAAGTACAGCACACTGCAATGCCGATAGCGACAAAGCGCTGAGCAGTAGGTACATGACGGGAGATTAAAGCCATACCTGTACTTAAACATAAGGCAGCAGCTGCGCCTTGAGCAATGCGTCCTGCTACTAAAATAGGTAAAGTAGGACTCAAAGGAATAGCCGCAGTAATTAAGGCACAGCTTATTAGGCCTAAGACAAAGATGGTGCGGTTGGAAAATCGCTGAGCTAAGAGCGAAGCTGGTAATAAAAAGCAGGCTAAGGCCGTAGCATATCCTGTCAGAGCAAAGGAAGCATATGCAGGGCTAGTGTGATAGTGCGATACGAAAAAGGGCACAGCTACAGTCAAGGCATTTCCAATATAGGAAGTGAGGAAAAGACTAAAACTTACGCAGCCGACCACTAATTTAGCTTGGTTCATCGCTGATGTTCCTTCATTAAGATTAGTAGTGGTGGTACCGCCTGGTAATAATAATTGTCCAGTTTACTGTGCAAGAGTCTTTTCCCTTGGCAGTGTTGCAGGCGGCGCATAATAATTTCGTGCTTTCGTCATGACTGAGAGCATGTGCTTAAGATACGCAAGCTTGATGCTATAGTCTAATTCTATCTTTTCATGGATACCTATAACTAAAAGGCATAATAGCTAAAATAAGGGCTTTATGAAGTAAGAGGAGCCAACAACTGCATGATAGGGGCACCATATTAGTGCGCTAAGTGAGAAAGACGCAAAATTTTTTGCACTCGTAGATCATTTAGTGTCCTCATGTTTTTCACTAAGGGATGCTGGATTAAGGAGCATGTCTAAGCCATTTTTACCGTAATTTTTAATTCATATGTGGAAAATTAGCTGTAATTTACACAAAATGAAAACAAGAGTAAATAGCGTTTATTGCACATTTGTTGCAGCAAAAATTGCAGGAAGCGTAATTTTTTAGTTGAGTTAATTAATAGGGTGTCTTACATAGGTAAGTATCTATGATATTAAGCTAGGTAGAATCAAGCTTGCACGAGTAATTGCACTTCTCCTTTGTATCTATAATTATTCTTGTTGCAAGTTAATGCAATATCTAGTTAATTTAGTTTCAACACGCTTGAGATAGATTGTTGAAAACGTCATTTACATTCAAAGATGTAAAAAGTGAATGTAAGCTGTAAACGTGATAAGTTCAGCCTTTTAATGATGTAAATGCGCTTTTTAAAAAAAGTTATCATCTTATCTTGCAATATAGATACCTTACATCTATCATAGGCCCCGTAATATCTATTAAGCCAAAAAACGGACACTAAACAATGTGTTTTAACATGCAACACATGCTACTTTTTAACAATTAAGTGTTCGCTAGTATTTGGTCAACAAGTTCAACTCACTTACAACACCACAGAGCTTGTTTATTTAGATTAGTTTTCCTTGTACCTGTAACTTTATGGTGCAGCATAAGTTCAGAAAAAATAGGTTCTATGACATCAAACAGAGCCTACTAATTAGGTACTTGTTTTCAGGGGTATATAGATACGTCCCATTTAGTTTCAATGTAGGTTATTCATCATGGCTTTTTGGTTGGTTCAAGCTCTTAACTCTCAAGATGAGCGTTTTTTCTTAGAGCAATCTTGTATTTGCTGTTTAGAAGAAGGTTTAAGCTCATCCATCCTCGATTTCTTTAGTCAAAACGATTTGACTATGCATTTAGAAGATACTTATCAAGTAGACTTTACTTGCGCCAAGGCTTGGTCTAATCAATGCTGGTCTTTTGGTCATACTATGAGCATTGGCGACTACGTTGCGCTCTTAAATCTCGATAGTAATACCATTCGCTATGGTCGCATCATTAGCGATTACTTCTTTATTGAAGCTTCTGAAAGCCGTTATAGCCATGTTCGTAAGGTCGTATGGTTTGAGCGTGGAGTATTACGCTCAGCTTTAACTGCCCAAGGTCATAAGCTTTTTGATCATCAAGAGCAAATTTGTCCTTTAGAGGGCTTGGACTTTATGAATACCGTAATTGATGCCTATCGTTATGCTATTCCTGTAGCAGCGGCAGAGCGCTTGGTCTTTAATGGTGATAATGCTGATGAGATCTTTGCGCTTACCATTGATACTAATGGTACTTCACCTAAGCGCGTTAAAGACCCTCAATGTATGGTAGCGCCTCGTGTTGAGCCTCCTAAGACTAATGTGGTCAGAGTCAATCGCGGAGCCAGTGCTACCCAGGCAGCTCATAATGTCTTGCTCAACTCTACCCCTGTAGATTTACCTTCTAGTGAAGAGCTTAAGTCTCAAGCTGCCGCTCCTGCTTTTGCCTCTTATGAGGTTAACAAAGAGCCTGAGCAGCCTCTAGAGGTGCGTTTAGCTCAAGTGATTCGCCAAAAGGTCTCATCTGATGAGCTCGATTTAACTGCTTTAATTGAGAACATCATTAGAGTAAAAGGCTTTGCCACCAAGATTCGTCCTGAGAGCAATGCCCGCAATACTACTTTAATTGCCTCCAGCACTAAAAATAGTGCGGTTAAGGTCAGCGTCCAGATTCAAAATTACGATAAGCCACTTTCTACCCACTCTTTAGAGTTTTTAGGGCAGATGATGAAGTTCTATAGCACTGGTCATGCCGTGTTAGTGTCTTTATCTGGCTTTGAGCCTAGCGTTTTAAATAAGGTTTCACAAAGTGATGCCAAGGTTAAGCTCTGGTCGAGTACTGATATTGCCAATGAGGTTATAGCTTGCTATAGCCAGCTTGATGACAATATTCGTGCCTCTTTACCTCGTATTTAAAAGTTTAAATTTAGTAACAATCAAACAAACTCTTACCAACATTTAGCTTTAGAGCATAGTTTTAGCAATTAGGAGCATTGTCCATATATAACTCAAACATGGTATAAGGAGCTTCTAGTAGTTAGTTATTAACGTCCATGTAAGGGATTATCAGATAGGATGTATTTATTTACCTGATAGCGTTTACTCTTTGCACAGATACCGCTTAGTGAGGTTGTCAGGAAATCTTAATAAGCAAGCTAAGAGGCTCACTTAATAGGTGTCATATTGGGTAGGAATAGCTTATATGTGCTCTGAATCTTATTTGTAGGTAAGAAGAAACAGAATTAGAAGTTCACAATCGAAAGTTGACAGGCCTTAATAGCCATTAGGGCCTGATTCTAGACAAGTTCATTGCAAAAGTGAAGGGCCCGCATTTTAGGGCCCTGTTTTTTGTCAGCTCTCTCAAGGGCGTTAGCACTAAAAGGTAAGAAAAATGGCTAGCCTTGCGAGCTAACCATTATTTATCACTAAAAGATAGTAGCGCTTTGATTATTAGTGTGAGCTAATACCTGCATCAAAGCCATATCACTTTGGAAGGTCTTATTAACCTCACGCTCTAAAGAGCGCTCTTGTAAATCGGCACCATTGCTCAGGGCTATAGTATTTCCTAATTGATTATTTTGTGGGCGCAGGACAAAGTTGAAGTCCTGAGCGGCAAAATCAGCCGAATTAATCTTTGCTGCATCTAACAAGCTATTCATCTGCTCAGAGAGCTGAGCGCTAGTTAGAGTATCCTTACCAAAGTATGCTGCGGCGTTTTGACCATGAGGGCCAGAACTAGAGCCGAAGATCATCTCATTGACAAAGCCATTGAGCTCGCTTTCACCACATTTGAGCTCTTGTAAGAAAGCTCTCATGCCTTGTGGCAACATGGTAGAAAAGTCCAAGGTCTTATCAGCTAGAGTGACGGGAGCCTGAGGATCATATGGTGTAATAGTTAAAGCGCTTTGAGCTTCTCTAATCTTAGCAAGATCTAGAGCACCGACAATCTGAGCGGCTTGGGCGGCAATATTATCCGCACCTGGGGCAACTTCGCTTTCAGTGACAGCGCCACTAGTAGGAGCAAAGGCCAGGTCATCATTCTTAGGTAAAGTAGTAGCTTGAATTACTTGGCTACTGGAAATAGTATTATTAGCTGCTTTGGCAAGAAGTTGCGCAAAGTGAGCGCCATTATTGCCAAAAAGAGCAGAATTTGCACGATCAACATCTGTAGCTAAGTTAGAGTGATTTACTGCCTGGGCAGCAACACCTTTAACTTGCTCTATCCCACTGGCATTTTGATAATATGCAGCAAAGCCACTTGGCTTAAGAGCAGCATTGTTTTGAGTTTTATTCAAAACATTGCCTAAACCAAGAGGGCTGGTGTGGGAAATGTTGCTAATGGACATAAAAAGCTCCTTCTAAGCAAGCTAAGAAAATAGAGTTATCAAGCCAATACGTCGCGCGGTGCAACTAAAAGACACCTATTTTCGTGCTTAGCACTAAAATTGTTTGCAGCTTATGTGCCAAATTTAAATAAGTCTTTAAAAAAGTAGCAAAAGCCCATAAGCATGCACTTTGGTGCGGGTATTTAGTACTTACTTGCTCCAGACCAGAGCCCTGACAATTTTTGCCGCTTTGCCGCATCTAGTGCTTATTGAAGTTTAAGCAACTGAGTGCATTTTGCAGGCAAGATGCGCTCTTTTTTAACTTTAGGCTTAGCTATAGTGCTCTTAGGAGGAGGTAAGAACCAACTTTCTAGCTCATAGCCACAGCCCGTGCCTTGAGGTACTGGCATTTGAGAGATGCACTCAGGGCTATCAAACGGACATTTGAGGCGTACATGCATATGTGCTTGATGACCAAACCAGGGGCGCAGCTTATGTAAAAAGCCATTGTGTTCCTGACTTTCATATAGACGACACATATGCTTTTTAATCATAGGAGCAACAAAGATACGATCGACTCGAGGATCAGAGGCGGCGGTTTTGATATAAAGTTCAATGGACTTGGTAAAGGTCTTTTGGATTTTACTGCCCTGTACAATGTACACATCTTGGGGGTTGGCAAGCTCGCTTACGCTTTTGCGAGGCAAGGCAAAGTCAAAGGGCAAATCAACATCAATACCAGTATTATGGCTGGCATGATTAGACTTTGGCCCATAAGGACCACCTAAGCTTTGGGAGATATCACCAATGAGTAAAGGAGGCAGTCCCAAAGAGCGGGTACGCTCACTAAGATCACTAAGATATTGGATCATTAAAGGGTGGCCATAGTCTCTATTTAAAGCCCAACGTTGAATTTGGATACCTTGAGCACCTTCTTTAAGCTGTTGGCTACCTTCAAGACAGCCTGCTCCTGTCGAGCCATAAATGCGGCTTAGGGATCCTTGATAAGGGGTAAATGGCCCTTCATAGACAAAGCCTTGAGCTAAAGATAGTTGCTGGGCTTTAAGCTCAGAGGAAAAGTCATTAAAAGAGACGGGATCTGTTGCCTGTTTACTTTTAGTAAGAGTCGTACTCTGAGCGCTATGAGAGTTAACACTTGCCTTTATGCTCTCGTTTGCAGGGGGAGCACTACAAGAGAATAAGGTCAAGCTGGCAATTAAAGGGGCCAGCACAGATAAAGAACGGCTGATGAGCATCTATAGAACTCCTACTGAGTGCAATAAACTATCGGTAGTCCAACAGTATAGAGAGTTAATTAATCCCGTCAAATCATACGATTATGGCTTGAGCTTCATGGCGTAGCTAACGTGAACTTGTGTGGGCACAAATTAATCTCGCCAAATCTCATACGGTTAACAAGTTACCCGTATCGGCTGAAACACGCAGCCGCTATCAAATAGCTCCTTTACAGAAGCATTTTTGAATGCTTTTCTCATGATATTAATGCTTCCATTAACATCAGCATTGAGCAAGGCACTGTTCTGGGCTTTATAAAGACAACACTTTACTTGAGTACCACTAAACATAGGCTTTTTATTGTTAACTAGACCGTAAGTAGGAATATCATCTAGATCTAAGCTACTTGCCTTGCTAGTATAGCTTTCCTCCCTCACAATCACATCAATGCCGTACTGCTTAGCCTTATATATGATCTTATTAACCAGATCTAGATGAAGAATGTGGGTGAACTTTTGGTTATTAACCTTACCCATATTGCCCGATGCCTTCTATCCTTGGTTATATCCGATCACAATCGTGATCTGTATCAGTGCTTAGGCACAGATCTATAATGCGCTCTGATGACTTGTAAAAGTAGTCATTAATCCTGTTCTTGCGTTTTACTACAATAGATCTAATGTGCTTACCTTTGCCAGCAGATTGTAGTCTTGCCTTATCTTTATTGAAGCGATGGTTGAGTGACTTGATAGGCTTGCCGTTAATCAGAACAGGGTAAATGCCCAGCTGATTGAATACTATGGTTGCAAGATTATCAATGCCAAGATCAACAGCCATGAAATTGCTTTTATTAAGTAAGACATTATTGGATGGTGCTTGATCATCATAGACTACTTCAATGTAATAACAATTACCATAAGGAACAAAACGAATGTCTTGAACAATTGCTTTATCAGCATTCTCATTGAAGGCTTGTTGTTGGCTGAATTTTATTTTGAAAGGCTCAAGACTGAGCTTTTGATACCCACTTATGTCAACCTTGCTATCTTTAATTTTGAACCCATTACAACCAACAACAAAGGTCTTTTGTTTGTTAGCGTAGCCTGGTACCTTAGGACGTCCAGTAAATTTGTCAGGGGAATTTTTGTACTCTTTGCTTGCAACCCTAAATGACTTCCAAGCATCCCCTAAAATTTGCAGAGTTCTTTGAGCAGAGGCAGCATTTAGCATGCGAACATAGCAATCTTCGCGAGTTGATTTAAACTCTTTTTCTAATTCAGTTGCAAAAATGGTAATGCCATAAAAAAATGGCCTGACGAATTTTATAATCAGTTGCATTGTATAAATATCTTGCCAAATTACATGCCTTATGAAGTGCTCTGTGATTGACAGTAGAAGGATTAACTAAAATTCGCTCGGTTTTCATGAGATTGTGCTCACTTAAGCCATTGACCAAATAGACTATAATATTATATTAGTATCATGTATTAATATCAATCTATATTAGACTCGTTTTATGCAAAAAACAAACAAATTTAGAGGCACATTTTCATTGTGTCTTTAATCTAAAATGCCATTTAGTGTTAGTAACAAAGTACCGTCATAAGATATTTACGAATGAAATACTTATCGAACTTGAAGCAAAAACTCATGAATTGTCAGATAAGTGGGGCGTATCGATACTAGAGTTTAATAGCGAAAAAGACCATGTGCACCTACTTATAGATATAAGTACATCAGTACAGCCTAGTAAATTTATTGGCAACCTCAAAACTGTTACTTCGAGACATATGCGCAAGATTTATGGAGAAGACCTAAGGCAATTCTACTGGGGAACCAACGCCATATGGTCAAGAGCTTACTGCCTAATTTCAGTTGGAGGTGCTCCTATATCTGTATTGAGAGAATATATAGAGAATCAAAATCGACCACTATAATGTTAGTAATATGTAGGTTTACATCGCCACCTAAACTCTTCGAGTTATAGATGTAGAATTACGCCTATTTATTAAAGATATACCCACACGCTCTAACTCATGATGCTATTGAATACAACAATTTGAGTTGCCTTATCATAAAACTCATAGAAAGTTAGCAACTATGCTCTATTTAGTAAAAAATCCCCATTCTGATTAAAAAGAATGAGGATTCTTTCACTATTTGCATATATAGTGACTAGCCTTCACTGACAAAATGGAAAGCTTATATTTGAATTTATTATTTTAAGGCACTTATTTGCTCTGAGGTCATACCAAAACGACGCTCACGCGAAGCAAAATAGCTTAAAGCTTGCTCTAATTGCTCTGCGCCAAAATCAGGCCAAAGATCATCGATGACCAAGAACTCACTATAGGCACATTGGTAGAGCAAGAAATTACTAATACGATGTTCGCCACCTGTACGAATTAACAAGTCCACATCATCACTTACGACTAAACGCTCTTTAAGGGCATTTTCAGTAATATCCTCTACAGTGATCTTGCCTGCTTTTAAGTCTTGAGCTAAAGACTGACTAGCTTGGGCAATATCCCAACGGCCACCATAATTAATGGCAATATTTAAGAGCATACGAGTGTTGTGGGCTGTCAATTCCTCTAAAGAGGCTATAGCGCTCTTGAGCTTATCAGAAAAACGCTCAATATCGCCTACAAACTTGACTTTAATATTATTCTTATGAAGGCGCTCGCGCTCGCTTTTGAGCACAGAGGCAAAGAGATCCATCAGTCCTGAAACTTCCTGCACAGGCCGCTTCCAGTTTTCCGATGAGAAAGCAAATAAGGTAAGAATTGAGATACCATGGGACGCAGCAAACTCGACAGTACGGGTTACAGCCTTAGCGCCTTGACGATGCCCCATAAGACGCATCATGCCACGCTTTTTAGCCCAACGTCCGTTGCCGTCCATGATGATAGCAAGATGGCGAGGAACTTGAGCCTCGCCAGGATGTAGTATTTTTTGCATCGCTATCAGAGTTAATTAGATTTCCATTAACTCTTTTTCTTTGTCGGATAAAACTGCCTCACACTGCTTGATAGCAGCATCGGTTAGCTTTTGAATTTGCTCTTCACCAGACTTCATCTCATCTTCAGAGATAGACTTGTCCTTTTGCAAATTCTTTAAGGATTGATTGGCATCACGACGAACGTTGCGAATCTCAACACGAGACTGCTCAACTTCACCACGTACGATCTTTACTAAATCCTTACGACGCTCCTCAGTTAAAGGAGGAAGTGGTACACGAATGTCCACACCAGCTACAACTGGGTTTAAGCCTAATTCGGACTTTTGAATGGCCTTCTCAACATCCTTGATAGCATTACGATCAAAAACGGTGAGCTTTAAGGTACGGGCATCTTCAACGTTGACTTGAGCGACCTGACGTAATGGGGTTGGGGTACCATAGTAATCAACCATGATGCCATCTAAAATGCCAGGCTGAGCACGACCAGTACGGATCTTATTTAAGCGGCTGCTTAAATTGTCCACGGCCTTCTTCATGCGCTCTTGAGCATCATTTTTAACGTCATTAACCATAAAATATCTCCTTACTAAGAGATGAGAGTACCCTCATCTCCTCCGGTTGCTGCATTTAAAAGGGCACCATCCTTGGTCATAGAAAAGACGCGAATCTTCATACTATGATCACGTGCCAGAGCAAAGGCAGTTAAGTCCATAACTTGAAGTTCCTTAGCGAGAACCTCCTTATAGCTTAAGCTCTTATATAGCTGTGCACTTGGATCTTTCATAGGATCGGCGCTATAAACACCGTCTACTTTAGTGCCCTTTAAGACTTCGTCACAATGCAACTCTACAGCACGTAAAACGGCTGCAGTATCAGTGGTGAAGAATGGCGAACCAGTGCCGCCAGCAACAATTAAAACTGAGCCTTGCTCTAAAATCTCACGACCCTTTTGAGCCTGATACTGCTCAGTAATAGACGCAATACCAGAGGCAGACATCAACACGCAATGGGTACCCTGACGAATTAACTCGTCGCGCATAGCCAAACCGTTAATAACGGTAGCTAACATGCCCATGTGGTCACCTACGGTGCGATCCATGCCAGCCTTTTGCAAAGCTGCGCCACGGAAAATATTACCACCGCCAATAACCAAGGCTACTTGTACACCTTGATTCTTAATATCAATGATGCTACGAGCCATGCTAGCTAAGATTTCTGGCTCAATACCGAATTGAGTAGCACCGCCTAAAGCCTCACCAGAGAGCTTAATTAAAATACGACGTGAAGATTTTAGTGACGAAGTCATTACCAATGCCTATTAGTTGTTGGAACCAGCAGCGATAGCCTGAACCTCAGCAGCGAAGTCGTCGGCCTTCTTCTCGATACCCTCACCAACTTCAACACGGATGAAGGACTTAGCAGTAGCACCGTGCTGCTTTAACATCTCGCCTACAGATACGGAAGGATCCATAACAAATGGCTGACCAGTTAAAGAAACTTCACCAGTGAACTTCTTCATGCGGCCTTCAACCATCTTCTCAGCGATCTCTTTTGGCTTGCCAGAGTTGATAGCGATCTCGATCTGAATGTTGCGCTCTTTCTCAACAACATCAGCAGAAACGTCCTCTGGGTTTACGAAGTCTGGCTTAGAAGCGCAGATGTGCATAGCAACGTGCTTAGCAGTCTCAGCATCACCGCCTTCTAAAACAGCAACAACACCAATGCGCTTGTTGGAGTGAACGTAGATACCTAAGTTCTCACCAGATACGCGGAAAATACGACGAATGCCTAAGTTCTCACCGATCTTAGCGATTAAAGCAGTTAAAGCCTCGCCTACGGTCTGTGCGTCGTCGTACTTAACAGCCTTTAAAGCCTCAACATCATCGCACTTAGCAGCTAAAGCAATCTGAGCAACCTTGTCTGCAAAAGCAACGAACTCGGCGTTCTTAGCAGCGAAGTCAGTCTCGGAGTTAACCTCAACTAAAACAACTTCATTACCCTCGTGAGCGGTAGCAATCATACCCTCAGCAGCGACACGGGTAGCCTTCTTGGCAGCCTTAAGGGCACCAGACTTACGCATCTCTTCGATGGCAGCTTCGATGTTACCGTCAGTAGCAACTAAAGCTTTCTTACAATCCATCATGCCTGCGCCAGTAATGTCGCGTAACTCTTTAACAAGGGCAGCTGTTACGTTAGCCATTATTATTTCCTCGATTGATTGATAAAAGGCAGGACTGGCCTGCCTCATGTACAAGATTTTAACCTTCAAGCAGCGATAAGGTTCTGCTAGTTACCTATTTTAGCCTTATTTGCTTATATTCAGACAGTACTATTTAGGGAAATTTCAGCCAGAATAGTGATTTAGGCTAATTTGTGATGAGAAACACAGCGCAAATCTGTGATTATTTATAAGGGACTAGCAAAGCGCTCTTATGCGCACGCCTTATCAAAAGACATTAAGCAAGCGATCTTGTGATCTAACAAGATCACTTGCTTTAAGGTAAAAGAGTGTTCCCTAAATATTAGGGATATGAGGTGCTAAAATTACTCAGCCTTAGCTGCTTCTTCAGCCTTAACCTCAGCCTCAACTGGTTGCTCAGCCTCAGCACGGTTCATCTCAGCACGAGCGGCGTTGATGGTCTCAACAGCGCCCTTTAAGTATAAGTCGATAGCGCGGATAGCGTCGTCGTTACCAGGAATTACGTATTGAACACCATCTGGATTGGAGTTGGTATCAACAACAGCAACAACTTCGATACCTAAGTTGTTAGCTTCCTTAATAGCAATGTGCTCAACCTCAGCGTCGATAACGAATAAGGCATCAGGTAAGCCACCCATGTCCTTAATGCCGCCTAAAGAACGGTTTAACTTCTCGAGCTCGCGGGTACGTAATAAAGCTTCTTTCTTGGTGAGCTTCTCAAAGGTGCCATCGGTGGACTGGATCTCAAGCTCCTTTAAACGCTTGATGGACTGACGAACAGTCTTCCAGTTGGTGAGCATGCCACCTAACCAACGGTGATCAACGTAGTACTGATCACAAGCCTTAGCAGCTGGGCCAACCTTGTCAGCAGCAGCACGCTTGGTGCCTACGAATAAGATCTTGCCCTTGTGAGCTACGGTGGAGCTTAAGAAGTTTAAAGCTTCGTCATAGCACTTAACAGTCTTCTCGAGGTTGATGATATGTACGCCATTACGAGCACCGAAGATGTACTGCTTCATCTTTGGGTTCCAGTAGCGGGTTTGGTGACCAAAGTGAACACCAGCCTGTAACATATCGCGCATCGAAATATTAGACATGAAATAATCCTATTAAAATAAAGTTGGGTTATGCCTCCACTGTTTTACCCATCAAACTAAGCGCTTAAAGGTAGTAACTTTTCTGCTTCTTTTCCAAGAGGTCACCAACAAGCTTTAAAAGCTCTCTTTGTCTATGGTATCCATAGCTAAGATTAACAGGACCACATAGAAACTTAAGTTGCAGTTTCTAGCTTGCTATCGCTCAGCCTATTTTTAGGTCTTACACTTGATAGCTTACCTTTAATTGTTTAAGTCAGGTCTCTTAATAAAAGCACTTAAAGCAGGAGTTAAATAGGTAAGCCTATGGATCTGCTAAGTAAGAGCTTTATGCCAATTGTCCAAGCCCAAAAAGACTTTAAGAGCAAGAACAAATACAGTTTTAATTGGCAAGAGTTGTACGCTAAAGCACTCAAGCTTAATAGCTAACCTGCTTTTCTAACACCTAGCACCCTGATTGAGCCTTTACAAACAGTGTGTGTATTAACATAAAGGAGGTTCAAAAAAATCTTCCGCCTCTTGCAAACCTCACCTTCTATCATTTGCATCGTCAAGAAGGCTAATGTCCCGATTGCTCGTACAAAGTGTGACCTTTGCAGCAAAAGGCAAATTATTTTAGCATAAGCTTAGACAAATTTTTTAACAATTTTGCTGATTATTTCATCGGCAGCTCATCAATATGGAACAGGTAATAAATGAGCGAATAACTAGAGTTAAGAGGTAAGGCATTAGCAATACTATTGTCACTTAAAGCCACCATCTCTGGATTAAAAGGACTGTGATCAAACGAAGCACGAATTCCTAGAGGGATAATACAAATAGTTAGCACCAACACTATTGCATTGTACTTAAAAGTACCCTGGTGATAACTCTTAAAGAAAAAAGAGCACCAACGATAAGCGCCATATAAAGAAACTAAAGAGCCAATTAAAGCAACAAACAAAGTCAGCTTATGGCCATCCCATAAATAAGATAGCAGCTTTGCAGGCTCTTGAAGATAGTGAATAAAAATGTGATTAGGACGGGTAGCAAACTCATTGATAAACCAAGGAGTAAGCAGCTCATTAAAGACAATAAAGCTCAAGCCTAGAGCTCCATAAAGTCTAATGATAAACAAGATAAAACGCGGGACTCGCACATAAGGATTTAACGAAGCAATTAATAAAATCAATAGTGGCAGGGCAAATAAGGCACACACTGAAGCAAAATCAACACGCAACCCTTGAGATACTAAAAAGCTTAAGGGCAAATCTGATAGAGATTGATGCTGCCACCCAAGCAATAAAAGTCTACTTAAAGAAAACAGCATCATGGCACTTAAGGCCATAGCCAACACAGGATTAACTCCATAGTGTAAACGTCTTTTTAATTTTCTGAGCTCCATCCTTAATTGCCTCATTTTGTATGGTAATAAGCTACTATCTTAACTGCAAAGAGCTAGCTGTGCGCACCTTTGCTCTTTATCAGGGCAAATACAAAAAAAGCATCCTCTTTAGTAGGATGCTTTTTAAATAAGCCACCTTGCTGGGCCTGGTGGCTTAAACTAGCTTACAAATCTCTAGCCTTAGTCAATCTTGCCCTCGCGTAGATGGAAGCGAGCTAAGTTGTGTACCAAATCACCTAAAGAGGCAACAGAGGTATCACAGCGAGATACAGCTTCTTCAGCAGAACGTACAATTTCCTCAGTATCGGAGGTGATCTTCTGCATATTAGCAGAGATCTCAGAGGTAGCAGTAGTTTGCTCTTCAGCGGCAGTAGCAATCATACGGATCTGATCGTTTACCTGACCTACAAAATCGATAATGCTATTGAGAGTGTTCTCAATGTCAGCAGCACGATCGGCTACCATATTGATCTTCTCTACAGAATTATTCATCGAGGTGGTAGCTTCTGCTGCATCCTTTTGTACCTGGCTTACCATAGATGAAATCTCTTGGGTAGAGGCACTAGTACGGCTAGCTAGAGCACGAACCTCATCAGCAACCACAGCAAAGCCACGACCTGCCTCACCTGCACGAGCAGCTTCAATAGCAGCATTTAAGGCTAATAAATTAGTTTGAGCGGCAATCTCATCAATAGTCCCTACAATAGAGCCAATCTTTTGAGTCTGATCAGCCAAGGCTTGAACCTTACGGGCATCTTCAGTAGTGTAACGAGATTGATCGCGAATATCTTCAATAGTGGTACGAATTAAGTTGACACTCTCTTGGGTGACATTGCTTGACTGATCTGCAAGCTCGGCTGCACGCTCACAGTTAGCCGCAATTTCTTGAGTAGTAGATACCATCTGATTAGATGCGGCAGCTACTGAGATAACCTGCTGCTCAGCCTCGCGAGACGAATCCATAATGGAATTAGCAGAGTTCTTGGTGGAATCCATTTCCTTGCTTAAGTCATCAGCCAGATTTCTAATTAAATCAACTGAGTCACTTAAGTCATCACGCATCATACGTAAAGCAGAAGCCAGCTCACCAAATTCATCCTTGCTGTAAACCTTAATTGGCACATTGAGGTTGTTCTTAGCAATTTCATTAGCAGCCTTAACACCTACACGTAGGTTAGCAGTAATGGTAGATGATACTAATATCGAAATTAAGATACCTAAAACCACGACACCAGAGGCAATACCTACTACAACAAAAGCCATAGTGGTATCTTGCAAGTTACCTACTGACTCTTTGACATTTCTAACCACAGCACGGCTCATAGAACCTGCAATGCTAGACATCTCAGATACTAAAGGCTGCATCTCAGAGAGGTAGAAAGACAAAGCATCATAAGGTTTGCCTGACTCTACTAAAGGTACTACGACCATCTTATAGAGTTCATCACATTTAGCAGTAAGTTCTGTTAAACGCTTATAGCTAGAACCGAAATAGTCCTTATCTGCAGCAAGCTTTTGCACATCGCCCATAGCCTTATTCATAGCAGTTTCAAACTTGCTACGACGATCAGCATTAACATTGCCTGGAGTTAAATAGTCAGATAAGATGTTATTGGCTCGTACAATGCTATTGTTAGCAACAAGTACACGCTCAAAACGAGTATCAACTAACTCTCTAACCTCATCGGCAACACTAGTACTGGAAAAAAGAGCACGTACCGAAATAAGAGCAATACAAATAGTTAAGAACAAGATGACACCAAAGCCCAATAAGAGCTTAGTTCTCATCTTCATATTACTAAGAAAGGACATTGTTTGTTACTCCTTAAACCCAGCATTGATCTGGAGTTAAACATCTAACTTCATATAATAGTACTGGAGTCAGTACTTTATACAACTTAAGTAATGATATTCTGACCAAGCTCACCTAAAAAGTGAGCCCGCTCTCTACCTAATAGCTTATTGGGCGTGCCACTTAGCTTTAATCGCATCGATAGTGCCATCCATAAACATCTCTTCCATGGTCTTAGCAAAAATCTTACGATATTTAGAGTTCTTGGTTAAAGCAAGAGAGAACTGACACTCATCTGTACCAAAAACATCATCAGTAACACTCAAACTCAGTGATGGCATAACACGTGCAAAGTCTGCCACCTCAGGACGGTCAAAAATAATGCCATCCATTCTGCCCATGGCTACCTGGAAGTAAGCCAAAATGACATTGTTAAATAAAACGGTATTAGCACCATAGCGCTCCGCATAACCTGCTGAAGTTGATCCTTGCTGCACACCAATGGTCTTACCTTTGATATCTTTGAGAGAATCAATGTTTGGATTATGAGTAGTGCTATAGAGCAAAGCTAAAGATGACTCATAGTAAATAGGAGTAAAATCAAACTCCTGAGTACGCTCTACTGTATAAGATACACCTCCACCAAGAATGTCAGCACGTCCTGTGCGTACACGCTCCATAGCCTCAGGGAAAGAATCTAAAAAGATACGATCTTCTTTGAGCTTAAAACCTAAGCGACGCTGCAGCTCTAAAATCATATCAACATCGATACCTTGAGGATGCTCAACATCATCAGTGATAAAAGCAAAAGGAGGACCTACTGGATTTACAAGCGCAGTAATAGTAGTACCTTTAAGCTCTCCTAAAGCAAAAGTATTGGTACAGCAACCGAAGCTACATACCAAAGCTACAATCAAGGCGCCCATCTTCTTTGCCAATCGCATACAACCTAGCCTCTTAACTAACAACAACACTCATCTATACTTCTGACACCTCCCACGGGCAAGCCCGTGGGGTTCCCTATACAAGTTTAGCTTCAA
>Reba_p2__coassemble_364_pt1 | contig 42522 bp, 29 predicted proteins | sample Reba_p2__metabat2_low_PE_017 | metagenome-assembled genome bin Reba_p2 | reverse complement strand
ATATTTTAGAGCTATAACCACTTTTAGACATTTTTTGTCCATAGTGTTATAGCTATTTGCCAAATAAATCTCACATACCGACAAATACTAACATTATATTATTAATTATCATAATTTATATAGTCAGCTATTTGAGTAGCTTAAGTAAGATCGCTAGCGATTTAGCTAGGTATTTCCCTACTTTAACTCCTTCATTAGTTGAGTTAGTTTTAAGCCAATGTGATCGCACTCACAATAAGTACGTAAACGCACAGGTATAAACTAGCACCTGTCAGTTAGATACTGGCGGTCGCAAGTAAGGCTCTACTCTTATTAAATGAGCGCTGCATGAAAGGCACTTATTAATCAAGTACTATCCAGTAGTAAGCCCTTAAGATTTAGCCAAACTTGCATGTTTAAGCTCTGTTGCTTCTTTTCCTAACAAGGACGTTAGTTATGCTTACTAATTGCAAACTGTTATCTACTCTAGTGACATTAGGCGCAATTAGCTATCTTTCTTGGTCGCATAGTGCCTGCACAACCTCACTTACTACCAAGCACACTAACGTTATTTCTGAGGTCAACATCACCTGTTGTCAAATCAACCATAGTGCCTCACGCTCTTGCCTATTAGCTAATACACCATTATCTAAGGTCGTCCCCGCCTCAGCTAAGAAACAAGACTCCTTGCAAAAGAGCAACAAGCTTGAACCCCCAGAGCCAGCCTCAGATCAAGAGCTTGACAATATCTTTGTCATCTGACTTTATTCTTCCAAAAATCACCCGTTTCCAAGCTTAAAGCTTATTTAAGCTTGGATCTTGGAGTAATTAGTTTAACAGCCCAATCTTGCTGTGCTTAAAGTGTAAGATCTGGCTTCTTTGTCTTCATATTCAAAAAGCCTGCTTAATGCAGGCTTTTTTCTTTATCTAAGTACAGGACGCTCATTTAAACGGCGTGTAATAAACATGACTACTGCCAACATAATTACTAGCAAGATAGTCCCTACCAAGAGAGCATATGATTGGATATGCACAATAGCAAAGAGTACTGCATACATAGCCAACAAGAGCAAGAACATGCACAAAGCGCTACGCAGAGAGTTCAAAACAGCCTTAAGATATAAAGCAATCATCGAGGACATTAACAAGGCAGCAATGATATAGGACAAGGTGAAGTTTATATGCTCATTTAAAGAGAGTAATACCATGTAAAAGAGCACTAAAGCTACACCAATTACTACATACTGCACCAATGACACCATACGCTTAGAGACAATTTCAAAAGCTAAGACAGTAACAAAAGTCATTGAGATAAAGAGCAACACGTACTTGGTCAGGCGCTCAATTAAAGTGTAAGACATAGAGCGATCAGCAATGCTTAGTTGATAGCTATCAGACTCACTAAAGGAGAACTTGCCTTCACTCATTAACATTGGGGTGCCTGTAGCTAAACTGCTTTGACGATAAGTAGCATTAAAGCTCTTAGCTGCTTCATCTATCTCATGCTCTGATGGTAAAAACTTACCTGTAAAAGATGGCACTGTGCCTATGCCTTCTACAAAGGTAAAGCACTGACGACCTACTGGCATATAGGCAAAAAGCTGTGCGCCACGCACTACATATTTAGCATAGTATTGAATCTGACCAGGACGTAAGAGGTTAAAGCTATCTGTATTTGGAGTTGAACCTTTAAAACTGTTGTAAAGGGCAGGTCCTTTATCTCCTAAAGGATTACTCTCACCTAAAGGCTTACCTTGCAAGATCTTAAAGACATCCTCTGGATCAATAACTACCATAAAGCCAGAATCAAAGCTACTTGGCTCAGCTACAAAGTCCTTACCATTGATATTGAGGGCAATAATGTCATCAATAGCGCGTTTGTACATCACTGGGAAGTATAAAGACAAGCTATAGCGCTCGTTCATTTGAGTGGCACTTAGCCCCTCCAAAGAATCAATGACAGCGTTAAGATCATAACTGCCCTTTTGCTCAATGGTTGCCTTATATAAGGTAGCCTCATAATTGCCACGTGAGCGCTTTTCTAGAGCAAGCTTAGTGGAGCTATTAGCGTCATCCGCAATTGCGAAGTAATTTACATCTGCATATTCTTTATATACCGACTCCTTACCATCAATATTTTGTGTTTTGTGTCTATAAGACACCACAGGAATAGCTAGTACAGGGTCTGCAACTATTTGAGCCTCACCCCAAGGCTCAATAATGGAGTCAATAGCATCATTTTCTGTGTATTGTCTATCGGAGAGCACATAATCAAAGAATAAGGAAGGAATTAACAACAAGAGCGAAATAATTGCTACCATTAAAATATGGAAGGCAAGATTATCTGATAGCTTTTCTTTAACCATTATAGGAGGTTGGGACATAGGCGGCTCCTTATAGCCTCGATTAGTATTAGCACTTTGGAAGTACTTGGTATCAGCATAATTGCTTTGAGCATTTAAATCTTGCTCAGGACGTTGCTGAGCTTGAGAATGCTGCTCTAAGCGCTGCATAAAATCAGACCATTCTTGGCCACTTGGTACTTGCTGTGAATTCTCTGCAGCCAAGCTAGGCTCTTTTTGCTCCTCATCTGCATCCTCTTGTACATTTTCATTAGGATATTGCTCTAAGCGCTGCATAAAATCAGACCATTCTTGTAAGCTGAGATTATTGTGCTCCTTAGCGCCCGCTTCTTGAGAGTCAACACTCTGTCCAGTTGCAGCAACAACAGCTTCAGAACTCTTAATTTCATCAAGAGCAACAAAGTCTTGAGCTGCCTTTAATTCCTGCTCTTTAGTGTTTTGCTCTTGAGCTTGAGGCTCTACTTGCTTAACAGTTGTTGGTGCTACTTGAGCTGCCTTTAATTCCTGCTCTTGATGATTTTGCTCTTGAGCTATTGTTTCTGCCTCTAATGAAGCAGATTTAATGTTACTGGAATCATATATAGGCTGTTCATAAACCGCTTGATAGGAATTTTGCGGAACAATAATGTCTTCAGCCTCATAAATCTGGGCATCTTGGATATTATTGTCGTTATTGCCGCGCGCAAACTGAGCATTGAAGCTATGATCAAAACTTTGATCTGTAGGAGATTCATAATGTTGAGGTGCAGCTGGTGTAGGCTTATAGTTAGGACGAGCATGATCTTGATCATCATAAGCATCAAAGGTTGAGCCTAAATTACTATATTGTGCCCCTCCCATATTACTCTGATAGGCTTTTTGAGCCATAGCAGCATAGGCTTGAGATCCTTTATTATGACGTGAAGCCTCACCTCCTAATGGAGCTTTTTGAGTGTTCACGTGTTGGTGGTGATTGCTATTAGACTCCATAGTGCTTAATGCGCTTTGAAAAGCGCATGCCTCCTTTTTTAGGTTCAGTTGTTCTTATGCCTTAATGAGGCTCCTATTGGTTAAACGGCATAGCCTAGCGTTAACTTCAATAAAAATATAATTGACGTGTAGCTTTATCATTAATCTTACCTTAATTGCCATAAGGTAGAGCAACACCTGCTCAAACTTAGTGCTCAGCGCCCGCGAAAACGCTCCCTATAACCTCTTCAAGGGAAATTTGCTCAATAAAGGCGCATTTGCTTAAATTTAAGCTAAAATACAGGCCAATTTTAGGTTGAGTAATACTGACAACAGTCTCTATCAAAGTTTGCTACAATCTATTTTTGGTTTGTAATTTATACCTCTAAGTTGATAACACTTGTTAACTTTAGAGCTGAGCAATAAGCTATTTTTATAGGAGAGCTTCAATGGGAAACTTTAATAAAGTATCAGCATTAGCCATCGGCGTGGCACTTGGTCTAAATGTTGCCCATGCTCATGCTGATGATGTTGCAAGTGACAAAGTATTACGTGTAGGCTGCGATGCTGCATTTGCTCCTTTTACCTATACTGATGATAATGGTAAATTAATTGGCTTTGACGTAGACTTAATCAATGCTATTGCTAAGGAAATGGGCTATAGCGTTGATATGAAGGGCTATCCTTTTGATGGCATTATTCCTACCTTAATGACCAATAATATTGATCTTATTATCTCAGGATTTACTATCTCACCTGAGCGCGCTCAAAGAGTAGACTTTTCTGATCCTTACTATCGCTGCGGCTTAACCTTCTTAGTTAAGAAAAATGAAGCCCAGAAGTATGACTCTTTTGAAAAGATTGAACAGGCTGAGATCTGTACCCAAATTGGAACCACTGGTGCTTTATATCTGCAAAAGACATTAAAGTCTCCTGAGTTAAAGCAATTCAACTCCCCACCAGAGACTTACTTAGAACTCCAAAATGGTGGCTGTGATGTAGTTGTAAACGATCGTCCTGTTAATGACTTCTTCTTAGCTCAAAATCCTAAGAATAAGGATCTTGTAGTATCACGCGATATTACCTCTGCACAAAATGAGTACTACGGCATTGCAGTACGTAAAGGCAATAAGGAATTATTAAGCATTATTAACGAGGGCTTAGATCGTATTATTGCCAATGGCGAGTTTGCCAAGATCTCCCAAAAGTGGTTTGGCTACGACATCAGCGAAGACCTCAAGGCTCACGCTCAAGAAGCCGCTGCTGCGCTCAAGCAATAAAGGGCCAAGATTCCCCTTGTAATAAATAATAAGCCCTTAAGCACGTAGTTGCTTAGGGGCTTGTTGTTCAGAGCTCAAATTTTGCATATTAAAGTTCAATCTGCTAGCTCCTACTATCCTATCAGCGGCTAAAGCTATAATTATTAATTGACGTTTCTCTCAACTTTAAACGACAGAGATTCTCTACTGAGGCAGCAGCGTTAACTACCGATCTCTTTGGTAGATTTTTGCCACTGACCTAGCATCGTTTGTTTTGTAAGCCCCCAAAAAAAATAACTCAATCCTTCTGTGTCGTAATTATCTCTACTCACTTGAAACAGAAGTTTCAAGCTACATCCAGAAAAGGAGCTCAGTTCATTTTAGGATGGAGTCGTTGACTTGATGCTCATTCATTATGACTCTTGTTCTTCCTATTCTTACTAATACCAAAAAAGCTCAACAAGCTTGGCCTCATCTTGCCATAGACAATAGGACACTGTAATAGCATATAGAAGTTGTTAAAGCGCATAGGATCAAAAGCAAAAAGATCTTTAAGAGATTGAGACGAGTGATTGTTGCTAAGCAATAAGACCTCTAACTTATTGCCCTGACAGTCAATGATCTCTACGCTTTGAGTCTGCCCATAAGTCTGTCTTAAAGCATAAAGCTTGTTCACTTTAACCAAATAGATATTGCTTGTTTGATTGTAGCGCTCAAAATAATTGTGATTTTGCTGATAAACATTAGCTGTTAAATGCTCAAAATTATCATAAGCAAAGATATCATAGAGACCGCGTGCACAATGACGATAGAGCTCATTGTTAGACTCAGTATTAAGACGTCCCCAATTAACCTCTGAATATTGTGAGTTCTTAACTTTATTATTGGTAATAAAGGTATTATTAAACCAAATAAATGAGTTTTTATCATTCGAAAGCAAAGAATAAGTATCAAAGAAACATCTATTAGAGATGAAGTAATCTGTCTCCATGACCTTAATCACTACAAAGCGCCTACTTTGGAAGTCGTAGAAATAATAGCGCCATGACTTTACTTTTCCATCAGGCCCAAATTCTTCAAAGCACGCACAATCACAACCAATCACAGGCATATTATTAACAATATAAGTATGCCCCTCATTACAACCTCCTTTGGTAATAGATAAAGGATTGATCGTGAGCTGGAATTAGCTCTGTGCTACATAAGAGGCAAAGGATTGATAGAGAGAATCTTCGGCATAAGTAGAGCTTTTAGCCATCACATTTACATAATTCTTTAAGACTTTGAGATCATCAGCCTTATCCTTAACCAGAGCAGAACAGATATTGTCAACTAAGGTCTTAACTTGAATCTGATCGTCGTGATAGTAGTGAGCATCAACTGCACTTTGATGATATACCTGTACAGCTTCAGCTGTAGAAAGTACTGCCTCTGGTCTATCAAACTTACCTCCATTAGCATTAGTACCAGAGCGCAAGTCTCTAAAAGTAGTAGCTAACAAGGAGATCAAAGAATTATCGATTAGGCTTGAAGGCAAGTGAGCACATAAACGAGTGCACTCGTTTTTGATGACCTCCATTTCCATATTGAGATTTGCAATGGGACGCACAGTCTCAAAATTAAAGCGGCGCTTGAGGGCGCTAGACATCTCATTAATTCCCTTATCGCGAGTATTGGCAGTTGCAATAATATTAAAACCCTGCTCTGCCTCTAAATATGGCTGCTCTTTGATTTCAGGAATAGACAAGATCTTGTCTGAAAGCACTGATATCAATGAATCTTGAATTTCTAGAGGAGCACGAGTAATTTCCTCAAAACGAGTAATAATGCCTTGTGAAAGTCCTACATATAATGGTGATGGCACCAAGGCCTCTGGAATAGGACCTTTGGCAATTAATAAAGCATAGTTCCAGGAATACTTAATAGCATCTTCTGTCAGACCAATACTACCTTGGATAGTATTGCGGCTATTGTTGCAAATAGCCGCAGAAAGCAGCTCACTTAGGTAAGACTTGGCAGTACCAGGCTCGCCGATTAACAGTAAAGGACGGGAGCTAGCTAAAGCGACGATACAACGCTCTACTAAAGCATCATCACCAAAAAACTTCTTGTTAATAGTGATGCTTTTGCCATTAAACTCCAGGGGCTGAGGCATACCTAAAATAAAAGCACGCACTGCTTTAGGCGATAGTTGCCAATTAGTTGGGTGCTCATCTTGGTCATTAGCGGCTAATGCGGCCAACTCCTCTTGGTACAAAGATTCCATACATGGTTTTAAGATTTTGCTCATAATATTTGTGTTCCTATTTAATGTTTAAATCACATCATCAGAAGCAAGATGCCACTATCCTTATAAAATGCTCTTATATAATTAAGAAATGATATTTGTTTTATTTTATCAACTTGAATTTTATTGAAGTTAGATAGTTTTTTACTTTTATATAAGACGTCACAAAATAATAAATTACAATAATTAAGATGCTATATTGTAGTTGTTATAGGTTTGTTTTTTAGGGAGGAAGATAAGAGATATTGTAAGGAAGGGATAGCTCTATTATTAGCCAAATGATATTTAATAAGGATTTAAGCTCAATAAAAGTAACGAAGGCGTCGCAAAAAAAAAGCGGCCTCACTAAGACCGCTTTCTCAATTTTGCTGTAAAGATATTAGAACTTAAATGAAGAGGTTAATGCCTTTAAGTTATTAGCCTGAGTGCTAAGCTCTTGGGACAGGGCTGCAATTTGCTGTGAAGCATCATTACCACTTTCAGCCATAGAGCTAATGTTGCTAAAAGAGGAGCTAACTTGTTGCAAGATATTGTTCTGACTATCTGCAGCATTGGCAATCTGACCACTCATATCCTGGATCTCGTTAACTCGATTGTAAATAGAGTTTAAAGACTTACCTGCACGTTGAGCCTGATCTACCACCAAGTTAGCTTGTTCGCTTGATTGTTGCATAGCCTCAGCAGCTTTCTTAGTTTGCTCTTGGTTAGTCTTAATTAAGTTGATAATGCCATTGGTAGAGTCCTTGGTACGACCTGCCAAAGCGCGAACTTCATCAGCAACTACAGCAAAACCACGACCATGCTCACCAGCACGAGCTGCTTCAATAGCAGCATTTAAAGCTAAGAGGTTAGTCTGCTCAGCAATTTCAGCAATAATGGCAATAACCTTACCAATTTCTTGAGCGTTATTATTCAGATGATCAATGACAGCTACGACATTCTCTAAGGATACGGCCAAACCATTGATGCTCTCAATAGTCTTTTGCACCTCATCATCGCCACTCTTAGTCTCTTTAGTAGCACCTTGAGCTGAGCAAGCACCACTGTCAGCTAATTGAGCAACATTATTAACACCAGCAATTAAGTCATTAATTAAAGTATTACCACTCTTAGTTTCGTCCTTTTGTTGTTGAGTAAATGCCGTGTTCTTTGATGCTAAATCTGAAAAAGAAACTGCTGAATTATTTAAGTTATCAGTTAACATTGATATATCACAAATAGTAGCTGACAAACGCTCAGCCATACGATTTAAGTAACCTGCAATGGATTCTTTGTACTTAGTCTCAGAGCGGACTGTTAAATCACCCAAAGCAAACTTCTTAATGAAATCTACGGCTTCTTCTGGGTTGCCACCTACTACACGCTTAATCTTTTCAACGCTAGTAAACCCAACGACGAGACCTATTACTATTGAGACTAAAGAACCGAACACAATTATATATAGCAAAGAAGAGGTTTCATTTCTCACAGCGCTAACCTCTTTTTGCGAACGCGACTCAATTTCGTTAATCAGAGCATTAATCACATTAAGCCATTCAACCATCTCAGGAGCTACTTGATCGTTTAAGTATAAGCGAGCACCTTCTCTATTGTTGTACTCTACAAAAGCGATCAGCTTTTCCATTTTAGGTTCAGCTTTTTCTTCTATATTCTTAATATTACGATATAGCTTTAACTGTGTAGCATCACTATTAGGATCAGCAAAAATTTGTTCTAAAGCTTTCTTAGCTCTTGTATACTCACTTTCGCAATCTCTAATGGTATTGATATGATGTTGCTGTGACTCAGGACGGTGGGCTAATACAGCATCACGTAAGGCGATAGAGCTATCATGGACTGAACCACGTAAATCAATAGCGTGACGCTGTTTGACCGCTAAATCTTCACTGATATCACTTAAGGTACTATCAATAATAGTGACTTTGTATAAGGAGACAACAGCCATTAGCATCATTAAGACAATGAAAGAACCAAAGCCAACATAGAGGCTTTTAATAATTCCGAAATGTCGCATAAAGAAAATCCCAACTTTCAATATTGGTTAATCTCATAAGCTCTTTAATACCATAATAAATAGTTTTTTAACTCTATTACACGTGTGCATAGTGACGGATCACTAAGAAACTGTGTAATATCATCTAAACATTACTAGATACAAAAAGCTCAAAAATACAAATAGTTAGCTTAAGGCAAGAAAAATATATCTTTCTTTAAGATAACTACCGCACCCTTTAGACGTTGTTAGCGTAAAGCCTGAAGTGTATAAAGACACTTTAGGCGACAAGGATTCTTAAGGCTTAGGGTGCCAAAAACTGTAGACAAAGAGAGCAACCTGCCCCAAACACAATCGAACAAGGACTTTCTAAAACGGTCTACACAGATTGAGTGCTCTTAAGTAAGGCATTTAGGCTAAACCTAATCTGGGCTTATTGTATTACTTTTAAAGGCACAAATGGATTTTCTTAACTAGATAGTAATAAATTTTTCTATCTATGATAGATTGACAAAGACCTTTACTATTGCACTTAGCCATAAACAAGCCAATTATGCAGCCCCCCCCCCCGCAGGCAAGCCTGTGGGGTTACCTGATCAAGAATAACCTAATCTACTGTCATAGTAGTACGATAAGCCACCAGTATCCCCCGCCTAAAGGCGAGGTCTTGCTCTTACTGATGTACTAGCCTTAATGACGCATCAAGTGAACTAAAGCACTTAAGCTTACTTTTTTACCAACCAAGTACTGTGCTTATTTCTAGGCTAAGTACTCTGCTGTGTTAAAATGCACTTCATTAGTTTCTTTAAACCAAATTTAAAAGGAGAAAGGTGCTCCCTTGCGCTAAGCTTGGTGCTCCAGAGTGTGTATGAGTGATCAAAGAGGTAACTTTAATCAAGGTCGTCCTACTGGTGCTGGCAATTATCAAAGCTACAGAAGCATGAATAACAGCTCATTTAATGAACGTCCCTATGGCCAAGGCTATCAAAGTCAACGCCAAGCATCATCATCATCATCTAACACTCAAGGAGGAGCCTCTGAATATCAAAGACAGTACTCTCGTGGCCCACAAGAGCAGGATAATGATAACTTTGCCAATAACAGCAATGGCCCAACCAATCGCTCTCAAGGTCCTAATGTTGTCAATGTTCCTTGGGATCAATATGAGCTCCGCAAAAAGCCTAAGCATGGCTCAGTATGCAAGTTCTTCTTAACTTTAGGTAGTTGGATCACCTTTGCTCGTAACTTTGTCTTCAATGCGCTCTTTTTATTAATGCTCTTTGTTATCTTCGGCGGCTATTTAGCAGTTAAGAGTCTTAGTGAAAATGGTATCTCCCTCTCTTCTAGCAGCATTGAAACTATTGATATGCAAGCTAATGCATCTCAAGTCTTATACTTTGACTTAAGCGGCCCTATTAGCGAAATGCCATTTAGCTCCAATAGTCTTGATAGCTTACAACGAGAGTTAGAAACTGCTCTTTATGGCCATCAAAGCCATGAGCTAGTAGCTATTGAAAAAGCCTTACAGTTAGTAGCTACTGACCAGAGCATTAAGAAAGTTATCTTAAGCTTAGATAATATGGGCCCTATCAATCTTTCTATGGCTGAGCGTATTGGCTTTGCTATGGAGGAGGCTAAGGCTAAAGATAAGCGCTCCCAAGATGAAAACTTTGAACGCGAGGTTGTAGTCGTTGGCTATGGTTTTAATCAAGCTGGCTATGCCATCGCCGCTCATGCTGACAAAATTGTCATGGATTCTTTAGGCGAAATTGACTTTAAAGGTATTGCTATGTCCTCCCTATACTTTAAGGACATGCTTGATAAAGCCAATATCACTCCTTATATCTTCCGTGCAGGTCATTTTAAAAGTGCCGTTGAGCCTTTTATGCTCAATGGTATGTCCTATGATGTACGCCGTGAATACCAAGCTTTAGCCTTTAAGAGCTGGGACTTATACAAACAGGCAATTTCCTATCGCAGCCAAACTACCAAGACTAACATCTTACCTGATGCAGCAACTTATGTGCAGTGGATTAACTCCACAGGAGGCAGCCGAGCTCAATTACAGTTAAGCCAAGGGCTAGTTGATAACATCATGCCTTTAGATAACTACTATCAAAACTTAACTGCTGAGGTTAATGCTGATTTTGCTACCCCTTATCGTCCAGCCATTATTACCTATCAAGACTACCTCTTACGCCATAATATGAAAAATGGCGGCTCGGCTAAAGTTGGTGCCCTTTCACAAATTGAAGTTAATACTGCTCCCAACTTGATAAGCAAGGTAGATCAGAGCAATGTTACTCAAGCTGCTTTTGACAGCGCCCGCTCCTTATTAGGTGTAGCTTTAAATAGCACTTTGACTGCTAGCTCCAACCTTTATGCTAATGATCAAGAACCAAATGACAACTACTATACTGCTCCAGAAAATAGCTCTAATGAAGCAGTAGCTAATGAAGAGCATCAAGTAACTCAAGAGAATATTGTCTACCCTTCAAGTCCTGCTCCTGCATCTAATACTTCTAGTCGTCAAGAACCAGTGGGCAATAACTACAATGTCCATAACCTTGAGCGTGCTAACTCCACAGTCGCTAATAATATGGCCTTAGATAATACCAAAGGTCAAAGCCTTGGTTCTAAGATCAAGGAAAGACGTGCCGCTCAAGGTAATAAGATTAGCCATAAAAGCGGCACCATTGCTGTCGTCTATGGTATTGGAGAGATTGTTGATGTGGGTGAAAAACCAACAGACTTTACCCCAGATAATATTATTCCAGTAATAGAAGATGTCCAAAACGATCCTAATGTTAATGCTGTAGTACTCTACTTAAACAGCCCAGGTGGTAGTGTCATTGCCTCTGAGCGTATTCGCAGATCTATTGAGACATTCCAAAAGTACAGCTCTAAGCCTTTAATAGTCTCTATGAATGGTACTGCCGCCTCTGGTGCTTATTGGATTGCCTCACAAGCTGAAAAGCTTTATGCCACTCCAAGTACTATTACTGGCTCTATTGGTGTCTTTGGCTTAAGCTTTGGTGCCCATAAGCTCTTAAATAAGTATGGCGCTTACCAAGACGGTGTAGTCACTAATGAATTGGCTTTAACTGCTATTGCCAAGGAAATGCCTTATACCCAACAGACCATGTATAACCTCTCAGTAGAAAAAACCTATAAGGACTTCATTGAGTTAGTTGCTAAAAACCGTGGGCTTAAGGCTAATGACTACGAGATCTTTGCTGAAGGTCAGGTCTTCTTAGCTGATGATGCCTTAGCAATTGGCCTTATCGATGCTGTTGGTCGTTTAGATGATGCTATCTTATACGCAGCCGAGCAAGCTAACATCAATCCTAATGGTATTAAGGTAGTTCATAAGGCTCCAGGCTCTGGCAGTAACATGAATATCTTTGACTCCATGTTATTTAGCTTCTCCCAAGCCTATCTACCTAAGGAGTTCACCTACAGCCTAGTGCAAATGCGCAAGGTCAGCAAAATGGCCAGCCAAGAGCGACCAAGCATTATGGCGCTCTCGCCACTAACTGAACCTAATCTCTAATCTTGCTCCAAAGCTAGGGCTTTACGCTCTGGCTTTTTGATATTTTCTAAATTTTAATCATTATAGAGCCATAATAGCGCTCTAGTACAGACACGAAAAAGGCCTAGCTGATAATATCAGACTAGGCCTTTTTTCAAACTAAAGCTTTAAGAAGCCATTAACCTCCAAGTAAGCTTAAAGCGATAGTTGGACGCTGGTTAGCTTGAGCTAAAACAGACTGAGATGCCTGTTGAATGATATTGTTCTGAGTTAAAGCTGCTGTCTCAGAGGCAAAGTCCGTATCACGGATACGACTGCGGGCATCAGCTTCATTTTCAGATACATTAGCCTGGTTACGAATGGCTGATTCCATACGGTTTTGTAAAGCACCAAGCTCAGAGCGCTTAGAATCAACCTTTTGGATGAACTTATCAATATTAGCTAAAGTTGCATTGGCAGTAGATACGGTAGATACACACCATACATATTGATCTTTAGCATCTACAGTACGCTTATCAATACCATGAGTCTTTGCAGCAATATTAGCACCAGCACCAAATACCTGGCTGGCAAGACCAGTCATAGAGAAAGCTTGACTCCAATTTAAGGAGATGGTATCACCTTGATTGGCACCTACTTGGAAAACCATTTTGCCTTTATTAGTAACATTGCCACCAGGAATTAAAGTCTTATCAGGGTTACCTGCACCGTCTAAAATTAACTTACCAGCAAAGGTGGTTTGCTTAGCAATACGGGTAATTTCAGCAGAGAGCTTATCTACTTCCTCTTGGAGAGCCTTGCGATCTTCAGCAGTATTGGTACCATTAGCAGATTGAACTGCCAGCACGCGAATACGCTGGAGCATATTGGTGGTCTCATCTAAAGCACCTTCCATTGTCTGGGCTAAAGCGATGCCGTCATTGGTATTACGGTTGCCTTGGTTAAGACCATTGATTTGGGAAGTTAAACGATCAGAAATCTGGAGACCAGCAGCATCATCCTTGGATGAGTTAATGCGCAATCCAGAGGCCAAACGCTGATAGCTAACATTTAAACTATTGGTAGCATTAGTAAGCTTGCGCTGAGCATTAATGGAGCTTACGTTTGTTTGTACATACAAAGCCATAGAAATCTTCTCTTTTGATAAGGCTATTTGTCAAAAATACCAAATAGCTAAAGAAATAAATACTAACCTCCTTATCTATGCAACATACATACCTCTTTGCACATACTAAAACCATATAGGTACCAAAAAGGCCTAAAACGTAATGCCTTAGGCCTTTTTGTAATAACTACAAATTAATCTTGAGCGTCAGTTTTCTTATCACCTTTGCTCTCTTCGTTCTTAATAGCAGTTACTGATGCCTCAGAGCTATCCTTGATCTCCATAGAGATTTTACGCTCTTCAGCTTCTTGACGTAACTTACGCTTATGCTCTCTATCAATATAATCCTTTAAAGTCCATTGCTCCAAAGTCTTAGGCTCAAACTTATGAGGCTTATTTTCCAAAGCAATATCTAAGACTTCATTAATAGTCTTAACAGGCTTGATAGTTAAGCTATCTAATACTACCTTTGGCATATCCCAGAGATCCTTTTTGTTCTCATAAGGAATGCACACAGTCTTAACACCGCCACGTAAGGCAGCTAACAGCTTCTCTTTTAAGCCACCAATCGCTAATACATCGCCACGTAAGGTGATCTCACCTGTCATAGCTACATCAGAGCGTACTGGATTACCTGTTAAAGCAGATAAGATAGCAGTTACAGTAGCACAACCAGCTGATGGACCATCCTTAGGAATAGCTCCTTCAGGGAAGTGGACATTTAAGTCAACGCTTTGATAGAAATCAGGAGCCAAGTTAAAAGCACGAGCATGCGATCGCACCCAAGCAATAGCGGCAAAAACTGACTCCTTCATTACTGAGCCTAATTGACCTGTTAACAAATGAGAGCCCTTGCCTTCATTGGCAATCACTTCCACCTGTAACATATCGCCACCTACCGAACTTACGGACAGACCATTAACGATACCAACACGGTTTTCCTTTAACTTGGAAGTAAAGTCAAAACGCTTAGGACCGATGAGCTTTTCAATTTCCTTAACGCCTAATACTACTTTCTTAGGATTTTTAGGAGGATTGATCATCAAATCTTTAACAGTCTTACGACAAAGCTCAGCAATAATGCGCTCTAAACCACGCACACCTGCTTCTAAGGTGTAGTAAGTAATAAGCTGCTTTAAGCCAGCATCAGAGATATTAAACTCATCTGCGCTTAAGCCATTTTTGACCAACTGCTTTGGAAGTAAGTGCTCCTTAGCAATATGGAACTTTTCATCGGCGGTATAACTAGATAAGTCGATGATTTCCATACGATCGCGCAAGGCTGGCGGAATGTTGTAGCTATTAGCAGTAGCAATAAACAAGGTATGAGATAAGTCATACTCAAGGTCCAAATAATTGTCATTAAAGGACTTGTTTTGCTCTGGATCTAACACCTCCAATAAGGCAGCAGAAATGTCGCCATGGAAGGAATTAGTAGAGACCTTATCAATCTCGTCTAACAAGAAGAGCGGATTGTTAACCTCACACTTGATCATGCTCTGGATAATACGACCAGGCATAGAGCCGATGTAGGTACGTCTATGACCTCTAATTTCTGACTCATCATACATACCGCCTAAAGCAATACGTACATACTTACGGCCTGTGGCCTTAGCAATAGAGTTAGCTAAAGAGGTCTTACCAATACCTGGCGGCCCCATTAAGCACAAGATCTGACCATGAGCATCAACATTCTCACGACGAGTTTGCACAGCTAAGAACTCTAAAATGCGATCTTTAACCTTCTCTAAGCCGTAGTGATCATGCTCTAAAATGTCACGAGCCTTAGCTAAATCACGGTTTAAAGTAGATTGAGTACGCCAAGGGATAGACAAGATAGTCTCAATATAATTGCGTACAGTAGAGTTCTCGCCAGAGTTAATAGGCATGCTAGCTAAGCGGCTGATCTCTTTTTTCACGCGAGTAATAACTTCCTCTGGTGCATCTAAAGCATCAGCCTTGTTATTGTACTCATCGATATCAGAGCTATCGTCAATATTAATATTAAGTTCACGCTTAATAGCTCTTAACTGCTCATGCAAGTAGAAGTCACGCTGAGACTTATCCATAGCAGCGCGCGCTTCTTCGGCAATCTTCTTGTCAGTTTCGGCCTTGTAACTGTAATTATTTAAAAAGGCAATAATAGCCTTAGCACGAGCTACAGGATCGAGATTATCTAAAATGTAGCGCTTATCGTTACTTGGCAAATTCAAGATCTGAGCTAAGAAGTCGCAGGCCTCACCAACAGAGCTACAAGAGCGAGCCTTAGTGATCATATCTGCAGGCACATTATTAACTAAGATATTGCGCCCGCCATTATTTTGCTGCTCTAAAGCCATATCCAAAGCGGCAAACACTGCATTAAAATAACGCTTAGCTACAGTCTCATCTACTTCTATATCTGGTAAGAGCTCAACCTCGACACGGCGCACATGATCGCTAGGGTCGTCGATAATACGCTTAATCGTAATACGTTGTAAGCCACGAATAGTAGATCTGAACTTATTATCATCATCATAAGAGCCATCTAGAACTTCGCACAACAGACCAATACGACTGAGATCTTCCTTTTCAGGACGCAAATCAGAATTATTGTTCTGGGTGAAAATAGCAATATAGCTCTTATTGCTTAAAGCCTCTTGCATGGCCATTACCGTAGACTCACGGCCTGCGGCAAAGGTAACATTAGCACCAGGGGTAATTACTGCGCGCATAATGACTAAAGGATAAGTAACATCCTTAATAGTCTCATTTTCCTGATTGTTCTCAGGCGTCTTAGTCTTTGGCGTAGCAGTCTTTTTAACAGGAGCTTTGCGAGTACGCTTAAGCTTCTGTTCTGGACTCTTTTCTTGTTCTGAAGTCTTTGCTTTTACCATCTTTAAATCTTTTTAGTTATCATTCTTGATGACTACAGGATCGGTACCCTTAACTACTGTATCCTCAGTTACCACTACCTTTTTGACATTATCAACTGATGGGATGTCATACATAGTATTGAGCAGCAAGCCCTCAACTACGGAGCGTAAGCCACGAGCACCAGTGTGACGCTCGATAGAGGTATCAGCAATAGCACCTAAAGCTTCATCAGTAAATTCAAGCTCAACACCTTCATATCTAAAGATAGCTTGATACTGCTTAACTACAGCATTCTTAGGCTCAGTTAGAATACGTACTAACTGCTCACGATTAAGCTCTTCTAAGGCAGAAATAACAGGTAAACGGCCTACAAACTCAGGGATAATACCGAACTTTACTAAATCACCTGGCTCGACTTTACGATACTTCTCAGTTAAAGAAAGACCATCATCCTTGCTCTTAACCTCAGCACCAAAGCCAATACCACTATTAGAAGAAAGACGCTTATCAACAATCTTCTCCAAGCCATCAAAAGCACCACCACAGATAAATAAGATCTGGGAAGTATCAACTTCAATCATAGGCTGATTTGGGTGTTTGCGACCACCAGTTGGAGGTACAGAAGCTACAGTACCTTCAATTAGCTTTAATAAAGCCTGTTGTACACCTTCACCAGATACATCACGGGTGATAGATGGGTTTTCACTCTTTCGGGCAATCTTATCAATCTCATCGATGTAGATAATACCCTTTTGCGCCTTTTGAACATTGCCATCACAAGAGTTTAAGAGACGAACAATTACATTCTCTACGTCCTCACCTACATAACCTGCTTCAGTTAAAGTGGTAGCATCAGACATAGCAAAAGGCACGTTTAAATAACGAGCTAAGCTTTGCACCAATAAGGTCTTACCAGAGCCTGTAGGGCCAATCATTAAGATATTGGACTTACCCAACTCTACATCGGTCTCTAAAGAGGACTGACGCAGACGCTTATAGTGATTATAAACAGCAACAGACAAGACCTTTTTGGCCTCATCTTGACCGATCACATACTGATCTAAATGAGCAGCGATATCGTGAGGTGTTGGAATATTATCCAAATCGATATAACCTGGATCATCATGATCAGGGCCAGATTCTTTCTTTTTCTGCTTGACGATATCGTAACAGCGCTCAATACACTCAGTACAAATACAAGTTCCTGTAGAGGACTGGATCAGAGCGCGAGAGTCATTAGACGGCTCGCCACAAAAGACACAAAAGCTTTTTTTCTTTGTTGACATAAGAATAGTCTATTCCTCGTTAATTACGTCCTTTACCGTTAGCATTATTAGGGGCTTTAGCCTTGCCTTTTTTATCATTAGCTGGATTGAGTCCCTTATTTAATTGATTTGGTGCCATTACATTTACATTAGGCATACCCATTTGTCCTGCATTTTGCATAAAGGCCTGCATCACTGGCATTAGTTGACCATTAGGCATCATTACAGGTGACATCATAGGCTGATTAGGCGCCATAGCCCCTGAAACTCCAGGCATCATCATGGCAGCTGGGTTCATAGGCATACCATTAGCGCCCACAAAAGGAGGCATGCCCATCATCGCAGTAGGATTCATAGGCATAGCTTTATTATTAGGTGCGGCTCTATTAGCTTGTTGAGCTTGTTGAGCTTGCTGAACCTGTTGGGCCATGAACTTAAAAAAAGCCTGCATATTAGCATCATTAACCCCTACATCCTTGCTATCTCCTGCCACTGTATTATTAGTAGCGGAAGCGCTTTGAGTAGGAACTGAGCTTTGTAATGCTACAGCTTGCTCTTGAGATGCTACATTGTTAGCTTGGACGCTTGGCTCTTTTTCTTTAGGGGCAGCGCAAGGCTCAATTACCAACTCAGAGTTTTCATTAGCTAACTCCATTGATGGCTCTGCTGTGGTACTCACTGTATTAGAGCTCATAGCCACTGGAGAGCTGCTTTCTTTTTTAGCAGGAGCACTCTTTACTTTAGGGGCACCACCTTTAGGGCCGGGGCCATCATCGTTTGGGTCATCGCCACCATCATGTTTTTTAGAGCTGCCATGATTGTCGCCATTGGACTGACGCTCTTGAGCTTCCTCACCACGACGGGTAATGATCTTATCAATTAAGCCATAGCTTAAAGCCTCTTGAGCTGACATGAAATTATCACGCTCACAATCAGCCATCACCTTCTCTAAAGGCTGGTTAGTATTTTCAGATAAGATTGAGGTCAAGGTATGCTTAATACGCTCAGTCTCTTTAGCATGGATCATAATGTCAGTAGCCTGACCTTGGAAACCACCTAAAGGCTGGTGAATCATAATACGAGCATGAGGGAGAGCAATACGCTTACCCTTGGCACCACCTGCAAGCAAGAAAGAACCCATAGAGCATGCCTGACCAACACATAAAGTACAAACATCTGGCTTGATGTATTGCATAGTATCATAAATAGCCATACCAGCAGTTACTACACCACCAGGGCTATTGATATATAAGTAAATGTCCTTATTAGGATCATCTGACTCTAAAAATAGAAGCTGAGCAATGATGAGATCAGCCATGCGGTCTTCAACTTCGCCAGTTAAGAAGATCACTCGATCTTTTAACATGCGTGAATAGATGTCAAAGGAACGCTCGCCGCGTCCCGTCTGCTCAATCACCATTGGAACAAGATTGGCCATAGAGCTCAACTCCTCAATTACTAAAATAAAATATGAGCAAGGTTATAGATTATAGCTTATATATAGCCGTCCTGTCGCTAAGTTAGCAAGAGATGCTTGCCCATAATATAAAAAAGGTGCCCACTCTTTTTCTTTGAGGGGCACCTTCGAAATACTCTAAGCTTATTACTACGCTTATAGCAACAAGCTTAAAGTACTTTTGTCTCAGTGATCTAAAATACAGCGCCCAAATTGAGCGCTGTATTTTTAGGCTAAAGGTGCGCTAATTACTCAGCAGCAGCTTCTGTCTTAGCCTCGGACTCAGCCTTAGCCTTAGCAGCAGCACGGGCTAACATCTTCTCTTGAGCCTTAGCTTCACGCTCTTGCTCTGCCTTAGCTAAGAGATCCTTAAAGTCGTTGAAGTTCTTAACAGTCTCAGTGCAATTAATTAAACCCTGTAAGCAGTTTAAGAGCTTACGATTTACTGCACTGGCCTTTAAGTTGGCTAACATATCACGATCCTTCTTGACCTCAGCCTTGAACTCCTCAGGATCGTCATAAGAGATAGAGTGCTCCTCAATTAAAGCATCAACCTCAGCAGAAGAAACGTCTAAATCAAACTTGTGCTCGCCAATTAAATACTGAACAACACAGTCCTCACGAACCTTGTCCTCAGCCTGTGGAGCGAAAGCACTCTTGAGAGCATTAACTACCTTATCATCAGCCTTTGGACCGAACTGACGCTTTACGAAATTGGTAGCCATGACGTTAACTAAAGCTGAAGGAACGTCAAACTCACCATAGGCTTCGGTAATAGCAGTAACTACGTTAGATAAGTTGTAGTTTAAGGAAAGAGCATCAGCCTGGTGCTTTAAGTTCTGAGCTAAGCTCTTCTTGAAGTCCTCAATGCTCTTGCCCTCAAAGCCGTAAGCAGCTAAGAAGTCATTGTTGAGCTCAGGTAAAACGCGCTTGGAAACCTGATGTACAACGATATCAAAGGTAGCCTTGGCACCAGCTAACTCAGCTACACCATAATCCTCTGGGAAAGTGCACTCAATGGTGAACTCTTCGCCAGCCTTGTGACCCATTAAAGACTCAACAAAGCCAGGGATCATCTTGGCGCTATCAATGTCTAAGTCATATTGCTCAGCCTTACCGCCTTCAAAAGCAACGCCATCCTTCTTACCTAAGAAGTCAATCTTAGCTACGGTGCCAGCAGCGATCTCTGCGCCATCAACAATCTCAAGCTTAGACTGTTGCTTGCGTAACTCTTCAACAACAGCGTCGATATCGCTATCGGAGATCTCAACCTTCACGATTTCATTTTGAACACCGCTTAAGTCCTTGGACTCTAACATTGGGTATACTTCAACTTCAAAGGTGAAAGGTAAGTCAGCTGCAGGGTTGATCTGCTCCATCTTGGTGATAGAAGGAGAAGCATCGCGAGGAGCAATAAACTTGCCTTCCTTTATAGACTGAAGGAAAGCTTCGTTAAAGATCTCATTGAAAGCACCTTCAATGATGCGATCAGAGTACATAGCAATGATGGTGTTCTCTGGTACGTGACCCTTACGGAAGCCATCAACACGAGCATTCTTAGTAATATTTTTTAAGCTGGCGTTGTACTTTGCCTTTACTACATCAGCAGGTACGACTACATTTACTTCAACTTTAGAAGTAGAAACCTTAGAAACATTGATCTGCATTATCAAACCTCAAAATCCGAGTGCAGAAGGAACATACCCCAGATAACTAATACCTAGGGGTAGAATACTTAATTTAGGGGCGCTGCCAAGAGAGCAAAGACCTAATCACTTGCCGCACCAAGTCGCAATTCTAGTTATAAAACTGCCACTTGGTGCAACAAGTACTTAGCATGAGTGCTAAGCCTCAGATTAGGCACCACTCTTAACGACAGAAACAACCTAAAACCAAAGAATTATAATAGTATCAGCCTATAATTTCCATACACTCAACATAAAAAGGCATTTTTTGACAACTAAAGCGTCTTTACCTTTGTGCTCAAAATCATGATTAACAGACATATAATTTGACTTTTCTTTAATGAGGTTTGAGAATTAAAGTAAATGCAGGCTCTCCCTTAGCCTATGATATGTTTTCCAGGAGAATTACAGTGATGGATAGCGCCTATCTGGGTATTATTGAAGGATTTTATGGTCGTCCTTATAGTACTCAGGAACGTAACTACTTTTATTCTTTTGCTCAAAAGAGTGGCTATAGCTTCTACATTTATGCGCCTAAAGCCGATCTGCAATTGCGCGATGAGTGGACTAAACCTATTACTAAAAGTTATGAGCAAGAGCTAGGTGCTATTGCTGACGATGCCCATCAAGCAAGACTTGATTTTGGTGTTGCCCTATCTCCACTTAACCTTACAGCTAACTTTCACGAGCAAAAGACTACACTTTTAGAGCGTGTCAGCTCTTTATGTGCTATATCTAATTGTGAGATCTTCTGCTTACTCTTTGACGATATGTTTAAAGACTCTGAGCATGTAGGATCCACCCAAAATGAGATTATCAAGGCTGTAGAAGCTCACTTACCAGAGCACGTTAAACATTTTATTATCTGCCCATCTTACTATAGTGATGATCCTATGCTCGATAAGATCTTTGGTCAGCGACCTCAATGTTATTTTGATGAGCTGTTACAAGACTTACCTGAGCGTGTTGAGATCTTCTGGACGGGACCTAAGGTCTTATCTGAAGATATTACTGTCGAGCACTTAGAGTATGTAACTAAGCTCTTAGGTCGTAAGCCTTTTATTTGGGATAACTACCCTGTTAACGATGGCAAGAACATTTGCAACTACTTATACTTAGCTAAGTTCCAAGGTCGTACTAACTTAGCTGATCATTTAACAGGCCATGCTGTTAATCCTATGGTACAGCCTTTGCTTTCAACTTTACCTGCTGTAACCTTACCTTTAATTTATGCAGGAAAGAGTGAAGAGGAAATCAACCGCGCTTACTTAGATCAAGCTCGTGAGCTCTTTGGTAGTATCTTTGCCATGATTATTAAATACGATAACTTTAATTTGCTCACTCATGTTGGACTTAAAGACATGACCGAGAAAGACAAAATTAAGTTCATTGAATTTAGCAAGGTGAACGACCAACCTGCCTTACAAGAAATTGCTGACTTTATTAAAGGTTCACAGCGTTTTGATCAAGCTATTATCAATGGCACCCATATCATTACCCAAAATCAATAAGCCCATCTTTGCTTAGTGCCTAATTATTATTTTTTAACAAAAAATCCCCATTTCTTGCTTAAGGAATGGGGATTTTGTCTTTTACCAAATATGATCACTAAAAAACCGTCAACAACTCCATCCTAAAATGAGTTGAGCTCATTTTCAGGATAGCGCTTGAAACTTCGGTTTCAATGAGCAGAAACAATTACGACACATAAGGATTTAGTTCTCAACCACCTTGGGGTATAAAAGCTCTGCTACTTAGCCAAGATTCTACGGGCTTAATTGTTCGCAAACCACTGGGCTGACCCAGTATATGAAAGATACAAAATATTATTGGATCTTGTTTAGCGCTCCTTGCTCATTACGCAAAGGCATAGGCTGTACTAAGGAAACTGGAGGGACAAAGTCGCTAACTTCGTAGCCTACAGGCACCTTAGGAGCACGAGGTCGTGGCATATGAGGATCAGAGGCAAAAGCACTGACACCGGTTGATGGAGCGTATTGGATGATAACCTTGACTAAAGCATCATCAAGCAAAGGTTCACCCGAAATATCAACTTTCGAGAGATCAGTTACTGAGGTAAAGTTTAAGGCACCAAAGTGATTTTTAAAAGTTGGTGAGAGCTTATCTACTGACTCATAGAAAGTAAAAGGACGATCCATAGGCTCTAAAGTAGTAGGATCTAAGATCTCCAACTCAAAGATAGGATCACCTTCTTTATACGCAATATTGCCTCTTAAAACCTGATTAGCCAAAATCATAACCTGAGAAAGGATTTTCTCAGCAGGAATACGTTCTTGAAGCAAATCCACTATCTTTTGAGCAGGAGGATAAAGCGGAGCAATAGAAATTAAATCATCAAAACCTGTTGAGAAAGCTTTAGTAACACCCTTTCCTGCCATTAACATTAAGTCATAGATCATACGGCCTGACATATCATGCTGTTCCTGAGCGGCAATTTTTAACCAAGATACGGCACGATCTAATGAGTCTGCAGAGTTAGTCTCAGTAAAAGCAAAAACACCCAAAGCAGTGCTCGCTGGGCCATAACCTTGAGCTGCAGCGCTAGAGAAAAACTTAACAGCGACATTGCTATTAGCTGTAGAGTTACTACGCAAAGCAATTAAAGCTAAAGCATATTGAGCAACAGGATCATGATTAGCAGCAGCGCTACTATAAAGGTCAAAAGCTGTTTGAGGATCACGCTCTAGAGCATAACCATGCCAATAAGCACCAGCTAAACGGGTATAGGCTAGATCAAAGCCATTATCCATAGCTCTTTGCCAATATTGCACAGCTGACTGAGCATTAGATGCTAACTTATTATTACCGACAAAGAACATATCGCCCATAATAAGATCAAGCTTGTGAGCACCCTTTTTATGAGCTAAGAGCACAAAATCAACAAAGTCAGGTGCATTAGGAATAATAGCTAAAGCACGATAGACCATATCAGAGAACAACTCAGTGGCACGGTTTCTAATATCTAATGCACTTAAATTTAATACATCGCCTTCATACCAATTATCAGTAATCATAGTGCCTGCTTTAATTTGAGCAGCTTCATCATTAGCAATACGAATTGCTCCCTGTTCAAAATAAGAGATAGCAGCACTCACACCTTGAGCTTTACCATAGCCTAATAAAGCAAGATCACCTAAAATTTCATAAGCTGTATGACGCTTAAATAGTACAGCACGCTCAGCGCATTCTGCAGCACGATTGTAATCACCAGAGCTGACGTACATCCAAGCTAAAAACTCGCTTGCATAAGGATCGTCTTCTTGATCGGCTTTTTCTAAAGCTGCACTAGCTTTATCAAAGTTAGAGAAACTTAAAGCCCTAATGCCCTCTTCAACCAAGCCACGGCGCTCACCTTGCGCATAATTGGTGTAGGCCCATAACAGGCCACTAAAGATAGCGATGAAGAACAAGAATCCCATTGACACCATCACCAGCTTTTGGCGATAGCGGCTGAGCTCTTGACGCTCCATTTCCTTGATCTTTTTTAACATGTTTGCCATGGCAAAGCTTAGTCCTATCGTTGTATCTAAAAAATAAAGCAGCAGCACGCTCTGGGCACACTGCTGCTAAAGTTAATCAAGCCAGCTTATATTATTAATGCTGCTCTTCCCACTCCTGAGGAACACCTACATCAGGCATGTCAACTTCTAAGCGGCGATCAACTTTAAATGGATCACGTTGTAGCTCGACAATAGCCTTTGATGATTGTTGGCGATCGGAGATGGTATAACCAGTAGTTGCTAATTGCTCGTCACCATAAGTCTTGATGTCAATAATCTCTTTTTTAATGCCAGCATCAGTAAAGATCTTGGCAATAGACTCAGCACGGCGCTTAGCCAGATCAATATTGTCTAAATTGTCAGGGTTGCCTGAACCGAAAGAGGAAATAATGATCTTATTAATCGAATCGTCAATCTGAGCATACTCAATTTGTTGCTTTAAACGAGCATCAGATGAAGGAGTCAAGCGATTTTCTGACTCATAGAACATCAATGCTACTAAACCAACATCAGTGTAGCCAAAAGGTAAGAGCTGAGCTGAGCAGTCTACAAAATCCTTATAGGCACTAGAAAATCCCATAGGGCTGAGTACAGGAATAATACTCTCAGCATAATTAGGGTGTTCGCTCACATAAGGGAATAAAACGCGATGACCATTGTGTAAGGCACGTAATACGGCCCAAGAAACAGAATCACCAATAAAAGGTCTAAAGCCACGATAAAGCTGGATCTGGCCAATGTCATTTTCATTACCCTGCGGACGCCACTCAGGCGGAGCAGAAATAATACGCATTACGCTCTTAGAGTTGACATCTACTGAGGGAAAAATCTCTAAACTTAAACGACGCTGCGCACCAGATAATAAGGTAAAGTCAGCGCGACCATAACCTTTGATATGAGAGGAGAGAATGCAGGAAATCTTGGATGACTTAGTCGACCAATCTTTGGCATTGGTATCGCTCAATGACGCCTCATAGCGCACTTGAGCCTGCACAGGCAGAGCCCAAATGGTTGCAGCTACCAAGGCTGCCCAGAAAGAAGCTTTACGCATACCTACTAAATCTCCTAGTGTCAATGTAATACACGCTTGAGCGTGCCCTTATAGTGCTAAAACTTTGACGTTAGCTAATAATTCGCAACAATGCAAATTATTAGCCAAGATTGTAAGGCACTTTGACAAATTTTTTGGTGATATGGCTAACGCTATTAGCTTTTAGGGGGTGATTTTTTATCACAACTTATGCACAATTGATCTTTAGATAGCTTGTTAGTTAGTAACAGGCCCTAAAAAATCGCGAACAGGGCTTGAATCTCATCATGCAACCCCCTCATGCTCACGATATCAAAATATACCTTTTCTATTATCATTAGTTAGCCTTAGAATAATAGGTCAATATCAATAACTACCATCTTAGGCACATTGCTTAACATGGAAATTAGGAGTTTGGAATGGGCTTTTTCGATAAATTATTTGGTAGCAAGAAAGCAGCAGCATTGACTTTAAAAGCACCTTTAAATGGTGAGATCATCGACATCAAAGAGATTCCAGATCCTACCTTTGCTGAGGGCGTTTTAGGCCCAACTGTAGCTTTTAAGCCAGGTACTGATGGCACTATTTACTCCCCTTGCGATGGCGTAGTAACCCAGATTTTCAAAACAGCCCATGCTGTAACCATCACCTCTAACGATAAGGTAGAGCTCTTAATCCACGTAGGTATCAACACTGTTGATCTTAAGGGTGAGGGCTTTGAGGCTTTTGTTAAAGATGATGATGTTGTCAAGTGCGGTCAGCCATTAATCAAGTTTGACCAAGAAGTGATTGCTAAAGCTGGTTTATGCAATTTAGTTCCTGTTGTTGTATGCAATGCTATGGATTTCAAGGAAGTCAAGTTTGCTGAGCCTAAAGCTGTAACTACCAACGACGATTTCTGCACTATCACCCCAGCGGAGCAATAAGTATGTACCAAGGTAAAGGACGCTGCGCTTGTGCCGGTATTACCTATGGCAAGATCTTACACATTAAGACTCCCGACATTACACCAACACAAGTAACTTGTCAGTCAGTAGATCAAGAACTTGCTCATTTTGACTTAGCCTTAAACAAGGCACAAATTGAGCTTGATTGCTTAATTGAAAAAGCTCGTAGCGAGATCGGTGAAGAACAAGCTGAGATTTTTGAAATCCATCGTATGATGCTTGAAGATCCTGATATTGTTGACAATATCCGTGATTGCATTAAGCAAGGTGGTATTAGCGCTGCTGATGCCTCTATTAGTGTAGGCAAAGAGCAAGCAGCCATTTTCGAGGCTCTTGACGATGACTACATGAAAGAGCGCTCTGCTGATATTAAGGATGTAACTGGCCGTTTAGCTCGTATCTTACGTGGTGGCGAGAGCATAACCTTAACTGAAAGCTGTGTCATTGTGGCAGATGATCTTCAGCCATCTCAAACTGTGGCTATGGATCGCTCTAAGATCTTGGGCTTTATCTTACGTAAAGGAACCCAAAACTCTCACGCTTCGATCTTAGCTCGCACCATGAACATTCCTCTTATCATTAACGCCGATCTTCCTGCAACTTTAGCAGGCGATGGTCGTGCTGCTACTGAAAGCGAGGATGCTTTAGATTTAACAGGTCACAATGTTGCTTTAAACTCTGTTAAGGGTGTGTATTTCATTGATCCTGATGAGACTATGGTCGAAAAGCTCAAAGCTGATAAGGATGTATTTGAGCAACAGCGTCTGCGTCAATTAGCCTTACGAGGAATGCCAGGCATTAGCAAGACAGGTCACCGTATCCACACTTTTGCCAACATTGGCCAGCCTGATGACGTCGAGCAAGTGCTCGAAAACGATGGTGAGGGAATTGGCTTATTCCGTTCCGAGTTCTTATACTTAGGACGTAACGATCCGCCTAATGAAGAAGAGCAATATCGTGCCTACGCTAAAGTAGCCTCTACTATGAATGGCCGCTTAGTGATTATCCGCACCTTAGATATCGGTGCCGACAAGAAGGTTGATTACTTCAATCTTCCTGTTGAGGAAAATCCAGCTTTAGGTATGCGAGCTTTACGTATTTGCCTCACCAAGCCAGATATCTTTAAGACTCAATTACGTGCTATTTACCGTGCAGCTGCCCGTGGCAATATTGCCATTATGTTCCCTATGGTAACTCGCCTTAAGGAAGTAGAGCAGGCTAAGGCTATTTGTGAACAAGTACAACAAGAGCTTAAAGCTGAAGGCAAGGAATTTGGTCAGCCTAAGATTGGCATTATGATCGAAACTCCTGCTGCTGCTATTTTATCTGATAAATTAGCCCAGCATGTTGACTTCTTCTCTGTAGGAACAAACGATCTTAACCAGTACACCACTGCTTGTGATCGTCAAAATCAAGATTTAGGCGATTTTTATGATCCTCATCATGAAGCCGTCTTAGAGTTATTACGTATCATTGCTAAGAACGCTCACGCTGCAGGCATTCCTGCTGGTATTTGTGGCGAATTAGCTGCCGACCCTGAGCTTACTGACCTATTTATTGAAATGGGTTATGACGAGTTATCTGTCTCCCCTGGTGCAGTTTTAGCTTTGCGTGAACGCATTCGTAACTCACAAACCCAATGTGACAATGAGTTAGTAAACTCTCGTACTAGCTTTGAGCCAGTTAAAAAGCTCTAAGCATTCATTGATAGGGCTAGCACTAGAGCCCTATCTTAATTATTGGTGAAAAACAATGAAGACTGTTGCTTATAAAATTACCGATCCACGTGGTATCCATGCTCGTCCAGCAGGCCAATTAGTAAAGTTAGTCTCTGGCTTTAAGAGCGCCTGCCAAATGGGTAAGGAAGGTGCCTTAGTTGACGGTAAGCGTCTGTTAGCTGTTATGAAGCTTGCTATGCAGCAAGGCGACGAATTGATTTTACAATTCGACGGCGCTGATGAAGCTGAAGCAGCTGCAGCCGCAGAGCAATTCTTAAAGGATAATCTCTAATCTTTAGAGTATTTTTCTTAAAAAAGGGCGTCCTTGTGACGCCCTTTTTATTTGTCAAGTACATACCATTAAACTCAACTGAAAACTATGATCTTTATCATAAGAGCATTTTTGCCGCAAATTTACCTACAATTTTCCATTAAAAGCTGATATAAATCACGTTTTATATGATGAAACTTTGTTTCATTAACCAAAATGAAAGCGTTTATTTAAAACAGTGCATAAAGCTTGTTTTTAAGCCAAAATCAAAGAGCAAAAAGTCCTTATTTTAGCCATTCTTTGCCTTATGAAAGGGCTATCATGGCTCTTGAAAAAGATTATTGGTTTTGTGATATGGGTGGGTATATAGTGAAAATCACTTACATAAATGTGCTTAAGTGCACAAATTGAAGTGATATTTTTTGCTCTATGCTGCAAGCTATTAGATAATCTAGGCACAAAGCTGTAATCGCTTTGTAAGGGAAAGCTGTTAGCTTTGCTACTTTATTAAGTTTACAAGCCAAACCGTCACATGCTCTGCTTTGGTGTTGGACTTACTCTTTTTGCCTGACTTTTTCTGAGGCCAAAAGAGTACGCCTGATATTAAGGTGGTACGGATCCCCTAAATTAAGAATGCTTTAGGGGTAGCAATAGTTGTTAGTAAACTGTCTTAAGTAACAGCTAAAACTTTCGGGATGTTACTTTTGGTTGGATAACTCTTCTTATGATGAAATATCTTCAGCGACTAGGTAAGTCCTTAATGCTACCTGTCGCATGCTTGCCAGTAGCAGGCATTCTCATGGGTTTAGGCTATTTACTCGCCCCTACCATCATGCAAGGTGGTGATGCTGAGCCTTCTGTAGCCTTAATTCTTGGTACCTTCTTCGTGAAGGCTGGTGCTGCCATTATCGACAACATGTCCGTACTCTTTGCTATCGGTGTTGCTGTGGGTATGGCTAAAGAGCAAGACGGTACTCCTGCTTTAGCTGGTATCGTTGCTTGGTTTGTAATTCAGACTCTGTTAAGCCCAGGCTTCATCAGCGTCTTAACTGGTGGTGAGGTTGACCCTGCATTTAACAAGGTAAACAACCAGTTCATCGGTATCCTTTCTGGTATCGTTGGTGCTACCTGCTACAACCGCTTTAGCACTACTAAGCTCCCTGACTTCTTAGCATTCTTCTCAGGCAAGCGCTCTGTTGCTATCGTTACCGCATTAATCTCCATTGTTCTTTCTGCCGTATTATTCTTCATCTGGCCAGTTATTTACAATGCATTAGTACTCTTAGGCGAATCCATTATCTCCTTAGGTGCTGTTGGTGCTGGTATCTATGCTTTCTTAAACCGTTTATTAATTCCAATTGGCATGCACCACGCATTGAACGCAGTATTCTGGTTCGACGTTGCTGGTATTTCTGACCTCACTAAGTTCTGGGCAGGTACTGGTGTTTACGGCCAAACTGGTATGTACATGACTGGCTTCTTCCCAGTTATGATGTTCGGTTTACCAGCTGCTGCCTTTGCCATGTACCAATGTGCCAAGCCAGAGCGTAAGAAGGTTGTTTTAGGCTTATTAGCATCTGCCGCATTCTGCTCCTTCTTCACTGGTGTTACCGAGCCTTTAGAGTTCGCCTTCATGTTCTTGGCTCCAGGTCTTTACTTCCTCTATGCTGTTATGACTGGTATTACTGCCGCCATCACAGTTATGTTGCCAATTCGTGCAGGCTTTGCATTCTCTGCTGGTTTCTTAGACTTATTCTTCTCCTCTCAGACTCCTTTGGCTCAAAATCCATGGATGATCATTGTAGTAGGCTTAGTAACTGCTGTTGTTTACTACTTAGTATTCCGTATCGCCATCGTTAAGTTTGACTTCAAGACCCCTGGTCGTGAAGACGAAGAGGCTCCAGTTACTACCGACCTCAAGGGCGACGCAGCTTTTGTAGCCTATGCTGAGAAGGTATTAGAGGGTTTAGGCGGTAAGGAGAACATCACCGCTTGTGATAACTGCATCACTCGTATCCGTTGCGACATTGCTGATCGCTCCAAGGTTAACGAGGCTACCTTAAAGGCAGCAGGTGCTAAGGGTGTATTATTCCCATCTGACAATACTGTTCAGGTTATCGTAGGCACTCAAGTGCAATTCGTTGCTGACGAATTAAAGAAGATGCTTAAGTAATAATTAAGCTTTCTCAAAATTTAAGAAAAACGGTACCCTTTTTAGGGTGCCGTTTTTTCTATCATGAAACATGGCTGTTGTGAAATAAAATTTCAATATTGTGAGCTCTATTGATAATTTTTGGAGATTTTTTCTAAACAGCAAGAGAAAGGATTATAATTAGCCCATGCTGACATTACCATTTAACGGTCCAATTACCACCTTAAATCTTGAGCATAAGTTATGGCAGTGCGTAGTAGCACCAGAAACTAAAGCCACTCTTGCTCTAGGTGATGACGGTCTTAAAGTACACTTTGATGTCAAGGAAGAGAGCCCTAAGGTTACCTCCTTAGAGCAACAAGAGCCCATGTTAATGGTCTGTCAAGATAGTGCTGTAGAGCTCTTCTTAGCCTTCCCTGATGAGGAGCATGATCGCAATTTTGCTCCTATGTTAGAGCAGTGCTTGTACTTAAATATTGAAATTAACTCTAAAGGTATTTGCTATGCCAAGCACGGTCACTCTCGTAAGAACCGTATTGCTTTTACTAAAGAGCAAATTGCCTCTTTAAATATCAGTGCTACCCACACTGATACCAGCTGGAGCATTGACTTTATCGTGCCACGTGCTTTCATTAAAGAGCTCTGTCACTACGATGCTTTTAGCTCTGAGCACACTTTTGCGCTCAACTTATATAAGATTTCCGAGAGTAAGGAAATTGAGCATTATCTGGCCTATAACAAAGTTGAGGTTCCAGAGCCTAATTTCCATTTACCTCAATACTTCGCCTTATGCCAAATCAGCTAACGCTGGGAGCGTACTATGATTCTTACTAATGCTACCATGTATACCCGCGATTTTCGCTTTGCTCCTGAGAGCATGATCAAAATCGAGGGCGAGCGTATTCACCGTATTTTAGAAGGCGGCCAGCCATTACCACAGTGCTGCCAAAATGGCTTGCCAACTGAGGATACCTATGACCTCCAAGGTTTAATGGTTATCCCTGGTTTAGTTGATGTTCACTTCCATGGTTCTATGGGTCACGACTTAATGGAAGGTACTGAAGAGGCTTTAGACGCTATTGCTAAGTACCAAGCATCTATTGGTGTGACTGCTATCTGCCCTGCTACCATGACCATGGGTGAAGAAGATATCATCAAGGCTTGTGAGAATGTTCGTGACTATCCTTTAAAGGATGACGCCGCTGATGTAGTTGGCATCAATATGGAAGGCCCATTTGTTTCCCACAACAAGGTTGGCGCACAAAACCCAGAGTATGTTCACGCTCCAGACGCAGCTTTCTTCCGTCGCTGCAATGAAGCCTCTGGCAATAAGATCAAGTTACTAGCTATCGCTCCAGAAGTTGAAGGTGCTATGGAGACCATCAAAGAAATCAAAGATGAGGTCTTATGCTCCATTGCTCATACCACTGCTTCTTACAATGTAGCAAAGGAAGCAATTGCTAACGGTGCTAGCCACTTAACTCACCTTTACAATGCTATGCCAGGTTTAGCTCACCGTGATCCAGGTCCAATTGCCGCTGGTGCTGATGCTCAGTGGTGTGAGGCAGAGATCATCTGTGATGGTATTCATATCCACCCAGCAGCTGTACGTTGCGCTTTCCGTCTCTTTGGTGAAGAGCGCATGATTTTAATTTCTGACTCCATGATGGCTGTAGGCTTAGCTGATGGTACTTATGAGCTTGGCGGTCAGGCTGTATATGTTAAGGATCGTCGTGCTACATTAGCTTCTGGCACTATTGCTGGTTCTGCTACTAACCTCTTTGACTGCATGAAGATTGCTCACAAGTTAGTAGGATTACCACTTGAGACTGTAGTACGTTGCGCCTCTTACAACCCAGCACGCTCTATTAAAGTCTTAGATAACTATGGCTCTATCGAACCAGGTAAGGTTGCTTCCTTATTAGTAGTTGACCGTGACCTCAACTTAAAGGGCGTACTCTTACGCGGTAAGTGGTTAAAGAAAGATTTCTAAATCACAAGAAAACATAGAACGAAAACTTAAGGCTCAAGATCATTTGATCTTGGGCCTTTTTGTTTTAGCGATTACGCTTAAATAAGGCACTAATAAGCTCCATTGAAGTACCTAAGACCCAAAACAAAGCACCTGGACATATGTATAAAATGGCCCATAAAATATGCCAATGCTCAACAAAAGCTAAGAAGTAAAAGAGCAAGCCCATCACGACCAAGGAGCCTAAAGGCAACATCATGATCCAAAAAGCTGCCCCAGCGGCCAATGCTGATGTATACCAAGTATCTGTCTCAAAGAACCATTGTCCCATGCGTACAAGAAAGTAAAACGACGACAACCCCCATACGATTTGTATCACTACCAAAATAGGGGTTAAAATTTTTTCAAACATAGTGTCACACCTCCCTTTCCTCTGTAGTGGATTATTTTTGCGTTAAAGTCCAGGATCTTGATCCTAAAAAGTGACATATATCGGGAAAATGACTTTATCAGACTTTACGCGCCTTTTAGGTGCATAACTGCTGGTATACCAGTTTCTTGCGATATACTTGCGCTTTATTGCACTTTTATCAGCGTTTTTTGTTGCAAGCTTTTGCAATAACCCCTATAATTTGCGCGTGCGATAAAAAGTATCATCTTCGCACTTAACCATACTTTTTCATCTGGAGCGAGTTTGCTTAGTCATCTCTTAAGACTAAGACGCACTTGCCTATTGTGCAGCCGCCTACTTTTTCACTACTCACTACTTTACGTGAGTTACCTAGACCCCTGTGCCAAGTGCCCCTCCCCTTGCTATTTTTCTTTATCACAATGCAGAAGCCAAACTCTGATCGTTTGATCCCCGCACTTTTCATGTGCTTTAAAGAAGGCTACTCGTTAAGCACTTTGCGCGCTGATCTTATCGCAGGTCTTACTGTAGCCATTGTGGCCCTTCCTTTAGCTATGGCTATGGCTGTAGCCTCTGGTGCCTCACCAGATAAAGGCTTAGTAACTGCTGTAGTTGCAGGTTTCTTTATCTCCTTCTTAGGTGGTTCCAAAGTACAAATTGGCGGACCTACTGGCGCTTTTGTAGTGGTGATCTTTGATGTTATCGCCCGTTTTGGATTAGATGGCTTAATTGTCGCCTCGGTTATGGCAGGTATTATCTTGATCATTGCAGGCTATGCCCGTTTAGGTAAGCTCATCAAGTACATTCCATACCCAGTTATTACTGGTTTTACCACTGGTATTGCCGTTATTATTGCCTCATCTCAAGTGCAAGACTTCTTAGGACTTACCATCAAGGATGCCCCTGCTGAGTTCATTGAAAAGTGGCTAGCTTACTTTGCTCATATCAACGAAACCTCTTTTTATGCTGTAGGCATTGGCCTCTTAGCTTTAGGCCTTATTATTGGCTGTAAGAAAGTAAGTGCCAAAATTCCCGCCTACCTCGTAGCTATCGTAGTAGTTTCCTTGATTTCCTTTACTTGCTCTTTACCTGTTGACACCATTGGCTCTCGTTTCCCTCAGATGCCTACAGGTCTGCCAACGCCAACCTTACCTTCTCTTACTTTAGAGGAAGTACGTGCCTTAATTCCTTCTGCCTTTACCATTGCTTTCTTAGCTGGTATTGAAGCTTTATTATCAGCTGTAGTAGCTGACTCTATGATTGGTACTAAGCACTCCTTAAACCAAGAATTAGTAGGTCAAGGTGTTGCAAATATCGCCTCTGGTTTCTTTGGTGGTCTCCCTGCTACTGGTGCCATTGCTCGTACTGCTACTAATATTAAATCTGGCGGCAAGACTCCAATGTCTGGCGTCTTCCATGCCTTATTCTTATTAGTCTTCTTATACACCATCATGGATATCTTAGCCTACATCCCAATGGCAGGCTTAGCAGCCGTATTGTTCATGGTGGCTTGGGGCATGTCAGATATCAAGCACTTCATGCAGATCTCTCGTATCTCCCCATCTGATAGAACTATTTTATTCTTAACCTTTGCTTTAACTGTTTTAGTAGACTTAACTGTGGCTATTGGCGTAGGCGTAACCTTTGCTTCCTTACTCTTTATGCGCCACATGTCAAAGTCTATTGAAATCCACCCTCAAATGCGTCTTACCCAATATGATGCCGATGATGGTGAGGGCAATAATCCTTTAGCTAACCGTAACGATATCGTAGTTCCTGAGGGCGTAGCTGCCTTCCAAATCAATGGCCCATTATTCTTTGGCGTAGCTAGTGAGCTGTGTGACCGTATGCAAAATCTTGATACCATGCCACGTATCTTGATTTTAAGAATGCGCTTTATGCCTTACTTAGATGCCTCTGGCGAAGCCTCCATTGAAGATATTGTTAAGATCTGTAAGCAACACCATAGCTTCATTATCTTCGCAGGTATGCGTAAGCAGCCTTTAGACATGCTCAATAAGGCAGGCATATGCCACGATTCTGAGGCAGCTTTCTGCACTAACTTTGAAGAGGCCTTAAAGCTTGCTTCTAAGTTAATGCAAGACCCAGAGTTTGTCTCTAAGCACCAAGATATCTAAATCCTTATTAAGCGCAGCATCACTATATGCTGCGCTTTTTTCTTGCCTCTCTCCCTTGTCGCTCTAAAATAGCTTTGTTAACATGCTAAGCGAGAACTAAGATCAAAATGCTAAGTTAAAAGCATATAGGTAACAAAAGGGGGAGAGAGATGATTGCTAATACCTATATCATGCGCAAGAAAGACATGCTCTTTCAAAATATCAATGCTCTAAAAACTGTTGAGCACGTAATTGCCGAAATCGACCAAGGTTTGGGTAATAAATCTCGTACAATTAATACCTCCTCTATGCCAGAAGTACTAGCTACAGCCTTGGGTATTGGCTCAGGTAGTGCTTTGAGCTTCGCGGCTTTATATCTTAGTGGCAGCGTTATTGGTGTTTCAGCTGCTGGTGTAGCCTCAGCTTTAAGCACTGCAGGTGCTTTAGTAGGAGGTGGAGCTACTACTGGTATCTTTGTGCTAGCAGCCCCTATTGCCATTTTAGGCTTCTTAGGCATTAAAGTAGCACAAAAACGTCGTGCACAAAGACTAATGAGAGCTAAGCACTTTTGCTATAAGCGCTCTTTAGCTCACCTAGCATCTTTAAAAAATGCTATCCAAATTGAAGGTAAAAACGCAGACCCTGAGCGTATTGCTTATTTGCAAGCACTATCTATTACCTTGCAAGCAGCAATCAAAGATCTCAAGCACGACTTAGGCATTGTTTAAAGACTAAAAAGGCCAAGCATTAAAAATACTTGGCCCTATTAATTATTCAGCCCCATCCTTAGCAAAACCTTCAGGCACTGCTGTTAATGCCCATAAGTTGCCACCATTACTAATATTTCTTTGCTCTTGTTTTTCCTTGATAACATCTACCTCTGACAATGAGACTATTCCATAAGAGCCTAGTTCACTATATACCTTATCATTACTGTCTACTATAGAAACATTATCAGTCATCTATCGCAAAGTATTATCAGCACCAGCACTCATTAAGCTCGACATAGCAGTGCGACCTAGATCACTGTTAGGTGTAGCGTCTAATGGAGTTGCTGGTACATTGTTATCCATACAATATTGAGTATTAGCCGAACCTTCATTCATTAACCTCGACATAGCAGTGCGACCTAGATCACTGTTAGGTGTAGCGTCTAGTGGAGTTGCTGGTACATTGTTATCCATACAATATTGAGTATTAGCCGAACCTTCATTCATTAACCTCGACATAACTGCATGTTCCAAAGAGGAATCTGGGATTTTGTTGTTCATGTCCCATGAATTAGGCTGCTCTAGTAAGAGATTGCTGGCATCTTGTTGTTGATAGCCACCACAAGATGCAGCAGAGCTCATAAGAGCTACTTTATTAATTAAGGCGGCAAAGTGTTGATCGACGCATCTTAAATGCTCTAAGGACAAGTATAAGTAAACGAGCTCTTGAACATTAAGACCAATGCCCTTGCTCATGCGATCATGGCTTTGAGACCAAGAACGAATATCATAGCGAGGCTGGCTATTATTCCAGCTAACTAAGTTTAACTCCTTGCACCAGCCAGCATGATCTGGATCAGAGAGCCGCCCTAAATAGCTAATGATGCTATAACTTAAGCTCTCGCCTTCTGGGCGATTGTTGTTATTTTTGTAACGAGCATCGTAAGAGCTCTGTGGAAAAGCGCTTGAATAAGCCATAGAAAATACTCCATGAACTGGAAAAGAAAACTAAGGAGGGATTGAAGAAAGGCAGGTAAGAGTTCAACACTCTCACCTGTTTGTAGAAGTGATTAACTGCACTGTAGCACTAGGAGGGAAGTTTTATCTGCACAGGCAGCTCAATTTTGACAAAAGAGTCACAAAATTATTACAAGCTAAGCTTGTCGACAAAGTCTATTGAATTTGCAACAAATATTGTTGTACTAAACAGAGACTTTAGCGCGACTGCGAGTCTTTTTAGCTCCACTTTCAAGATTATCGACATGAGCACTCAAAGACGAAGGATAGAGCATGTCATGGCCGTCTAAAGTATTCTTTAAGTATTCACGTGGCGTTTGATTAGTGAACTTTTTAAAGACCTTAGTAAAGTATGACACATCAGTAAAGCCACACTCATAAGCTACATTAGTAACAGTTTGCTTTTGATCTTTAAGCAGCTCCATCGCACATTGGACACGATAGGAATTGACATACTCCATAGGCTTTTTGTTAATAATGTCCTTAAAGAGCTGAACCACTGAAGGTGGGCGCATTTCCAAGAGTTCTGAGAGCTCTTGCAAACAGATAGTATTTTTGTAGTTGCGATGGATATAAGACAAGGCCATACGCATCTTCATAATACGATTAACTGCCTGTCCTGTATCATCAGGCACAATAAAGAGATCACGATGCTCGAAAATGCCCATCAAGTAATACATAAGACCAAAAGTCTTAAGCTCATAGCCCTTCCCTTGCTCTTTTAATACTGTAAAAATTTGATCTAAGGTGCGGTTGATACTCTCATTACCAGTCATATCATCATCAGAAATAGGAATATGAGGCTGGAACTGTCTTTGGTTATACAAAATCGAATAGATAAAGGAATTTGACAACGAGCGTTCGCGGAGCAGGAAGTGCAAGTCAAATACCATGCATTCGTAGATACAGTTATTAGGATCAGCTGAGTGAACAGATCCTGAGTTAAAGATAAAGATATCACCATAGCCATTATTGCCTCTACCTATATAGGTATTACCATCAATAGTGACTTTTAACTCTCCTTCTAAAACCCTACAAATCTCAAACTCCTCATGCCAATGGGTTTTCATAATATAGCGCGGATGAGCACTCGTAACATGGTAATAGGCAAAGGGGAATGAAATGTCTCCATGCTCCTTACTTTCTTTTAAAAAAATCTCTTGCATCCTTGCATCCTAAACAACACATTTAACACACACTTAAAACAATCCTCAGGGCCATAATAATAGACCTAAAAGCACTTAGGTGCTTAACAGCTTAAGCTAAGCTGTCAGTTTATTACTCCTAATAAGATGGAGCATAGATGGCAACAGAGATAAAATGACTTATTTAAGCCTTTTTAGATCTCTATATACTGTCGTATTAATATTAAAATGCCAAAAATATAAACATAAAGCTCAGAAGAGGATTGAGCTTTGACAATCCAAATTCACCCTAGATTACCCGAGTAAAAGCATTTGTAGCTATTACTTTGCTAAAAATGCGTCAGAGATCAAAAAATTACATTTAATGACTTAAAAGGCTATTACTTGCACTTTACCTTGTCTATCACCTAGAACCTACAAAACTTAAATGCTAGTATTCCACGGCAGAAAGCGCTTATATTTAGGATTTATGAGCTATCACATTAATGATGTGATGTAAGACGCATTTTACAATCTTTTATCTTTGAGCACTTTGGTACTATTTTTAAATCATTACTGCTCGAAAGAGCAAATCCCTAGGTAACATCAGGCTTAGCGCAATTTAGCGTCTAAATAAAAATATGACGTCTATTGTCATTAAAAATGGCTACAAAGCTAGACTAGCTATGGCTTTTACTTAAGTTAAGTTGGCTTTAAATCAGTATTAGAAACTACCAAAAGATCATTTAGCAGTAAAAGCTAGCAAACATAAGGATTTAGCTCAGTTCTAGGCCATTATTAACGCCCACAAATAACGCCTAAATATGGTAAAAAAAAGCCTCTTTTGGTAAAAAAATTTTTCCCTAAATGAAAAAATTACCAAAATAACTAAAAATAATGCAAGTAACCTTAGTCACAAAGACCCATAATGAACATGTCTTAACGAGATACCCCTATGCCATCTTAGGCTTATATTTCACAAAAAGGCCTAATGGATTGGTATAAAGTTATGAGAGGTTTAAGTTTTAACTTTAAGCACTAACTGCTTAAAAAATTACCAAAAGTTAGTAATAAATTACCAAACAATTGGTAATCTTCGATAAGCACATAGGACTAAAAATAAAGCTTAGACATCTTAAAGACTCGTTATCGCAAGGACTTAGATAACGTAAGCTTAGATACCTTAAAGTTAATACCTATCGCCAAATAAGTATTAACTGCTTTACGAGATAAGATAACTAAGCTAGCGACATTGTGGAAGTTAGTGACCTAAAAGTAAAGAGTTTACTAGCTTTCATGAATAATTTGCTCTCTTTTGAGACAAATTCACTTGCTTAGCTTTAGTTCTCTTTGGTTTAAGTCTCCTTTGTTAAGAGCATCGCCAAATAGTGTTTCACTATCGCTCTTAGCTCCACCCAATGATATTTAAGGATTGTCACAAGAGGATCTGACATGGAAAGCGCAGCTAATAAAAATTTAGCCCGTACCCCAGATATGGATGAAGTAGTACCAAGTGATAAGAAAGTTATTTTCTTTATGTTGGTTTCCTGCTTCGTATTATGGGGCTTACTCAACAACATTACCGACAACTTAGTACCAGCCTTTGGTAAGATTTTCATGATGTCGGCAGTTGACTCCTCAATGGTACAGTTCTTCTTCTACGGTGCCTATGCAGTATTAGCAATTCCTGCTGCTCTTATCATTAAGAAGTACTCTTTCCGTCACGGTGTATTATTAGGCTTAGGCTTCTACATCATCGGTGCTTTAGGTTACATCCCTGCTGCTATTTTCCAAGTTTATGATATCTTCTTAGTATCTATCTTCATCTTAGCTGGCGGCTTGTCTGTTTTAGAGACCACTTGTAACCCATACGTTATTGCTTTAGGCTCTGAAGAAACTGCTATTCGTCGTATTAACTTTGCTCAAGCCTTCAACCCAGTTGGCTCTATCATGGGCTTATTCTTAGCTAAGTTCGTTATCTTAGCTAACTTAAACCCAGCCACCTATGAAGAGCGTGTATTAATGAGCCCTGAACAGTTAAGCTCTATCCGCGTAGGCGAGCTATTCTGGGTATGCGTTCCATACGTTGGCTTAATTGCTATCGCTTTAGTTATCTGGTTCTTCTTCTTTAGACAAAAGTCTAACTTAAAGGATCAGGGCGGCGCCATCAACTTCATGGGCTCTTTCACCAACTTAATGGGCAACAAGCGTTACGTATTCGGTGTTATCACCCAGTTCTTCTACGTAGGTATGCAGATCGCTGTTTGGACCTGGATGATTAAGTACATCATGGCTTTAACTGACATGGTTGAGCACGAGGCCGTTGACTACTACATCTACGCTGTATTCTTATTCGTAGGCGCTCGTTGGTTATGCACTTACTTAATGAAGTACATCCACGCTCCACGCTTAATGGCCGCTGTTGCAGCAGTTGGTATGGGTGTTACCTTAGGTACTATCTACTTACCATCCTCCGTATCCATCATCTGCTTAATGTTAATCTCTGGTTGCATGTCCTTAATGTTCCCAACCATCTACGGTATCGCATTACGCGGCTTAGGTGATGACGTTAAGTTAGGCGCAGCAGGCTTAATTATGGCCATCATCGGTGGTGCTATCATCACCCCAATCATGGGCAGCTTCATCGACAACAACACCTTAGGCTTCTTAGTATCTGGCTTTGGATTCAATGTTGAAGAGTCTGCAGTTCGCTCCGCTTACTTCACTGCTTTCGTCTGCATGTTAGTTGTCTTCTTATACGGTTTATTCAACTCCAAGAAGATCAAGTAATAGCTAACTTAGAAAGCTAAAATATGAGGCCTTGATGAGTTTTCATTGAGGCCTCTCAAGAAAAGGTTGTTGCACTAAAACAGTTTTTTCTTGAGAGCAACATCTCATAACTATTCAAGCTTTACACAAGGGCAAGTGACTAGCCTCTTTCATTAGTTATAATGCAAAGAAATAACCAAAGGCTTTTATTGTCTCTTAACTGGCAGTAAAAGGAAGTCACCCTCCAACACACTCAAACACACACATCATCATGTCCTTGCAAGTTATACTTGCAAGGGCCTGTTTTAAACCAGAGCGTGTTGCCCTAAGCAATACAGAATTTTCAATTTCAGTTAGCAGCAACTGAGGACTAACAAACATGGCTCAATATTCTTTAGCTTTTGACTTTGGTGCTACTTCAATTCGCGCCATTTTAGGTGCCGTTGAAGACGGTCGTTTCACCACCAAAGAAGTTATGCGTATGTCTCACCAGCGTGTGCTCGAAGATGGTCGTAGCCGCTGGGAATGGGATAAGATCGTAAACAAGGTTGTTGAGACTATTAAAACTCATGCTCATGAGATCTCTTCTATCGCAGTTAACACCTGGGGCGTAGACTTTGGTGTATTAGGTGCTGATGGTAAGTTATTAGTAAACCCAATCTCCTATCGTGACGCTCGCCACAACGAGGGTTTTGAGGCCGCTCAAGAGTCCTTAAGCCAAGAACAAATCTTCATGGCTACTGGCAACCAAATCATGTCCATTAACTCTTTATTCCAATTATTGGTTTTAAAGAAGGATGCTCAGGACGATAGCGCTGCTACCTACAATAACATTGATAAGCTCTTAATGCTCCCTGACCTCTTAAACTATTTACTCACAGGTCAAAAGCGCTCTGAGCTCACCATTTCCTCTACTACTCAGTTACTTGATTTACATACCAAGAAGTTTGCTGAACCTATCTTAAATGCTTATGGCATCAAAGATAGCATGTTCGCTCCAATCATTTACCCTACTGAGGTAGTCGGTTCTATTAAGGACAGCTTAATTCCAGAGTTACGTGAGCTTAATAAGGACATCAAGGTTATTGCTTGTGCTTCTCACGATACAGCCAGTGCTGTGCTCTTAACTGAAGCCTACACAGATCGCAACACTGCTTTCTTATCTTGTGGGACTTGGTCTTTAATCGGTGGTCTAACCGATGAGCCAGTTATCACCAAAGAGGCCTTTGAGCGTAATTTAACTAACGAGACTGGTTTTGCTGGCACTAACATGTTCTTTAAGAACATCACTGGCCTCTACATCCTTGAGATGTTAAAGAACCAGTTAGAATCTAAGCGTGGCTCTAAGATCCCATTTGAGGAGATCACTGCATATGTAACTGATTGCCCTGTAGAGCAATTCGTTGATGTTGATGCCTCTGTATTCGCTCAAAACGAGTTTGACGTCAAGGAAGCTATTGATTCCTTATTAAGCACCAAGTTTGAAAATGACTTTGATTACTTCAAGGTTATTTATCTCTCCTTAGCTAAGAAATACCACGCTACCTTACAAGATATTGAGGGCATCTTAGGTAAGAAGTTTAACAAGTTACACATGATTGGCGGCGGCACACAATCTGCCTTCTTATGCCAATTAGTAGCTAATGTAACTGGCCTCGAAGTTATCGCAGGTCCAATGGAAGCTACTGCTTATGGCAACCTCTTAGCACAAAAGCTCGGCTTAAAGGAGTTTGATAGCTTAGAGCAAGGTCGTAAGGTTATCTTAGAGTCTTCATCCTTTAAGACCTACCAGCCACAAGCTTAATATCAAGTTACAAATCATATCTGCTAGTAAAGCAGAACCCCTTAAGCTGATAGCTTAAGAAACCAGATGGCTCTGTAAAAATCCCAAGAGCCTCTGGTAGTGATGGCGTTTTTTTCTAACACTGCTCCAGTGAGCAGTTGTTGTTTTAAAAGGTAATTAAACTATGTCACATCCAAAAATTGGTATTCGTCCTACTATTGATGGTCGTCGTGGTCCATTAAAGGTTCGTGAGT
>Reba_p2__coassemble_363_pt1 | contig 42839 bp, 39 predicted proteins | sample Reba_p2__metabat2_low_PE_017 | metagenome-assembled genome bin Reba_p2 | reverse complement strand
GGAATCGAACCTACAACTAGCCCTTAGGAGGGGCTTGTTATATCCATTTAACTATAAGGACTTAAAATTTACGGTGCCTATTATACACAAAAGCCCCCAGCATTCAAAAGGGGGGCTTGAGATCTAAAGAGGAGTAAACCGTTTAATTATTGTTTTAAAGTAACAATATCATCAAGCATGACATTAATTAATTGGTGATTGATATCAACAGCCTTTAAGGTTGCGGCAGTAGGAGAGACATCAATGACCTTATAAATACCGTCAGTTTCATTATTTTGGAAATAAGTCATATTGTGGCGGTCTTGGTAGTCGCTACGATGAATTAAGTGGAACTTCATGCCAGGCTTGATATTGGCATTGGCACCTAAGTTAATGCGAATGGTAGTGTCATTAACTTGTACTACACGAGCTGTTGGGAATTGGCATCTAAGCTTGGAGACAATATCAGCAATGGCATACTTAGATAGCTGTTGGACACGTTGGCCATAATCAGAGGTGGCAAATTTGTCCGAGCGCAAGGTAAAGTTTTGGTTAGATAAAGTCCACTCGGCATCGCCTTGATAGTCTTTAGAAATTAAAAGCTTGCCTGAATAGACATCATAAACCTGCACATTAAAGCGAATAGTTCTAGTTGGGTTATAGAACATTTGGGTGAACTTGTTGGTCCCCACATCAGATTTAGACAAAGAGTTGATATTGCCTACAATGATAAATTGCGCCTGGGTACGGCGAGAAATAGAGTCTAAGGTACGCTGTAAGTTATAGTCAGGACCAGAGGAGCTTTGATGAATTAACAGACGTGATTTGTCAGCAGGTAAGACAGTCAAAGCTGGGCTTTGAGAAACACCTGTGTAAACTAAGTCAGTAAGGTATTTGTCAAACTCTTCAATACCAGCGGCGCTTAAAGAGGCTTCAGGGTCTTGATAACGGAAGACAAAAGGTAAAATAGTCTTCTTGATATTGCCTGCATAGCAATCAGCGCCAGCATCGTCATTGATTAAGGCTTTAACTAAGACAGTAACTACTTTGCCGTTTTCTTGCTCTTCAATTACGCTCATGCGACGAATTGGGGTACGGGATGAAATACGAAGCTTATCATCTAATAAAGTTCCATTTTCAATCACCTGCTCAATGCTGACATCAGCTCCTGCTTGCAGTGAGGCATTGCGTAAGGCATCGTCAATTGCATTGCGGCGTGCAGAGGCAATATCATTGTCAATAATAGGTGCTGAGCCACGTGCTGTGTACCAGCCAGCGAGGGCTGCTTGACTGGTTAAACCAAGAGCAAGAGCCACTCCTAAAGCTTTTAGATAGGCGTTCATATTTTTATCCTAGGAGCAATTTCTCTTATAGCAAGAAGCGCTCTATACTTGATTTGTGAAAAAGGCTCTTGGCGGTAAGCCAAGTGTCGCTAACCTTGATCTTATCAGGCTTGATATTGTTTTTGCAAAAAGCATGCACACTATGCTTTTTAGTTTATCGATTTACTAATGGCACTTTTATTGCTAATTAGTTAGGGATAGAGAATGTTTTGTAGCGATAGCTTTGGTATCGCGCTATATGCTACGTCAAAGAGATAGAGGTTTTCTGGAGATGCAACTTAAGACATCATCATTGCTCGTAGCCTTATGTGCGAGCTTGTTACTTCCAGCATGCACTAGCACTAATACACAGGATAACAATGGATCTACTGCCCGCATTGAGGGTGTAAATCATCCGTCTGATAGCTCTGTGTACCAGCAGCGCGGTATGGAAATAAGTGCGATTACTGCTCGTATGGCTGACCAAATGCAGCAGAATATGTTCTACTATCTCCTGCCTAACGCCCCAGTAGATCGTAGCTCAGTAAATGGCGATGTCAAAATTGTGACCATGCCACGCATTGCTATTACTTCATTTGTTGATACTGACACTTACGAAAACTCAGGCTATTTAGGTCGTGCCTTGGCTGAGTTCTTTACTCATGAGATGTCAACTCGTGCTTTTGAAGTAACTGAGTATAAGCTTACTGGTAAGTTAGCTGTTACTACCGATGGTGATTTTATCTTGTCTCGCAATTGGAAGAAGATCGCCAAAGATACGAATGTGAAGTACTTATTAGGTGGTACTCTAACTCGTAATGATCGTGGTGTAGTGGTAGTCTCACGCATTATTAATATGCAGACTCGCCAAGTTATCTCTACCTCTACAGACATTATTCCTTACAACTTATTACCTTCTTGCTATCGCACTGGAGCTAAAAACTGCTCCTTTAATGGTATTGCTAGCTACTTATCTCCAGTACAAATTCGCGATGCTAACTACTATAAGACTAAGTATTTAGCAGCTGAAAAGCAGTTAGCTGCTCTTAAAGCACCTAATGATGCTGCAGCTTTAGAGCGCTCTCGCGCTAAGAGTGCTATGACCAAAGCTCAGGTCGTTTCTGCTCAAGGACGTCCTTTAGGTGGTGTGTTTTTAGTTGGTGAAGATATTGCTAAGGCTCAATCTGCTAGCAATAGTACCAACACTCCTGTTAAGAAGACCGTTTATAACACCCCTTACAACACGGGTTATTCAGGCACTAGCACTAATAATAGTTCAGTGGCAAATACTGTAGCTACTAGTGATGAAGTTAAGGCTAAAGATCCACGCTTTAAGGAAAATGTGGTAGTTGGTGCTACCTCTCGTGGCAACTATGACCGCTACATTGAAGAGCGTGATGGTGAGAACATTATCAATAAGTGCTTAGTTGGCTCTTGTGATGATCCTGTGGTTTACCCAGCAAATACTTATATGCACAATACTATGTTGATTAGAGATACTGCCGATGAGAGCAGCTACTCTCGTGTCAGCAATTAATTAACCAAGGTTTTTTTCCCATGAATAAGTTCATTTATGTAGCCTTAATCTCATCGGCTTTAGCCTTAAGCGTTACTGGCTGCTCTAGTGTAATTCGTAATACTTCTATGGCCATTCATTACACTGATACTGGTGTTAATGAGCTTGATGAGTACCCAATTTTACGTGCCTCTGGCTATGCTGTAACCTCCCGTCAAAAGGGTGCTACCCAAGCTGAAAAGCAGGTTAATGCTATGCGTGCATCCAAGATGGAAGCCTATCGTGAGCTTACCGAGCAAGTAGCTGGTGTTTATGTAAAGGCTAAGAATGCCAATGTCAATAATGTAGAGAAGTCAGATAAGCTTTCTACTGAGGTTGAAGGCTTAGTTTATGGCGCTCGTGTCGTAAGACAATATCCTGTGGGCGACACTTATGTAACCGAGCTTGAACTTGATACTAAGCGCATTTATGACCTCTATCAAATCAGAGGCACTCTCTAAAGAGTAAGCCTCAGGAAGGAACAACATGATCACACGTCGCTCCATTAATAAGACCAAGGCTGTTCAAGCCATGAAGACCTTAGACGACTATTTAGATGAGCAGGATGCCATTTTAGACGCCGTCATTAAGATCTTAAATCGTGAGTATCAGGTGATTAAGGAGCGTCGTTTAGATGAGCTAGAGACTATTGCTGAGGAAAAATCCTCCTTTATGTTAAAGCTGCAGTCTAACGATCAGCGTTTAAAGCTCCATCCTGATAGTGCCATGCTTAAAACTGTGCATTTAGAGCGTGTTAATCACATTAAAGAGAAGCTCGCTCAGTGCAAGATGATGAATGAGACTAATGGTAAGCTTATTTCGCTCTCCATTGCCGCTAACCGCCGTTTAACATCAGTATTGATGTCAGCCCGTGATCGTATGTCACGTAATATGACCTATAACGATAAGGGTAACACTGTGGCTACTGGTCCACTACGCGTTAATATCAATGCTTAGTAATAATTAAGATCAATATTAAAAGGCATGCTCAAGCATGCCTTTTTTGTATCTAAAATTAGATCTAAATTACATTTTGAGCAATTTCTTAATCGTGTTTTAAGAGCAAATCTTTGCCTATTTCTTTAAAAATATCATTTGTGATCTCTATCATGACTTAGTGCTAGAAGCTATATAGATGGCGCTTTAATAGTTTATCTATAGATGGTCGTTTCTTGTCTGTTTATCTAATACAAGATGGAATTTATTATTAGCAAATGCCTACAGCTCCATAAGAGGCTGAGCATGCTTATACTGTACTTAGCCTCACTAAAGAGTGCAGGCTGTTTTTGTATTTATAAATGTAGTGGCGTAAACCACTGCTCCTGCTAAGTGGATGAGAGCCACGAATTCTTATCTTGGTATGAGGCTGAGTTCTATGGACAAGTACCATAATTTGTATTTGCTAGGTCAGGTAGAGTCTTATAGTTTGCAGCATATTAAAGACAAAGGAGGTAACTCTACTCTTACCTTTCGCTTAATTACGGTAGTGCCCAATAGTGATAAGCACAAGGAGCAACAAGTACCTGTCTTATTCAAAGGGCTCTTGTATCAAGATTATTCTTAGAAAAGCTTACTGCTATCTTATTGCAAGCAGGTATAGCCTGCTAAGGCTTATTCATGATCAATCAGCATTTCTTAATGTTGTTGCTATTAAGCACCTTTTTCTTGTGCTTTAGCCAAGTTCTCCCGTCAGCTAAAAATACTCTCTCTTTTCAAACACCTACCTTAATTGCCGCCGCTTTTCCTAGATAATAGCTTTTATTAAAGCAAGGACATACTATGAGATTAACAAAAGTATTGTCAGAGACTGCTGTGCCTAATAATGTAACTATGGCACAAAGATGGGCCCGTCAAGTACTTTTAAACGAAAGCCCAACCTCAGAAATATTGAACAGTAACGCATTAAATTATATTAATGTACTAAAAAATGATGATGGTGATGATTATTTGATCTCACCGCAATTTCAAGATGAACTGCACAATAAAGTAGCAACCGATCGCTCTTTGTTACTTAATAAGCAAGGACGCTGTATGACTTTTAAAGTGGCTCTTAGTGTCAACAATAATGTTGAATTGAGATTTCTGTATCGTCTGCTTAAAGAGCATAGCGGTCTTCCTTTGATGGTAGTAGGTAATCTAGTGCCAGAGAGCATGCTCTTTTCGGAAAGCTCAGATAATGCCATGGTAGAAGCCAATAAGATTATCTTTTATAAGAATCCTGCTAAAGATAGACCAGAATAATCCCCCCCCTAAAAAAACTTAAGCTTATCGAACAACGAAAAATATTTTTAACTGTAATTAAAAAAGAGTGCGCTTCCTCCCCTGTCTAAAGACATTAGTTTCTGCGCTACTAATATTATGACCAATCATATGCTAAGACCAAACTCTATATCAGCACCTATAGCTCAAGGTGCGCTATCTTACTTAAAAAGGCAAGCGACTTTAAAGCAACCAGAAAAAACTAATAACATTAACCCTTACAAAAAGGCGTCATTAGAATCTACTACTCAAAATAGCATAGAGCGTTACACTGAATTTGCTCAACGCTGTCGTCTCCATGGCCGTTTGGCTGCTTTAGGTTTAAGCTCAGTACCGCTAAAGCTAAAGCGCCATTAGTTTTACAGCAAACTTACCCCAACTACTACATCTGCACTGCAGAATAGTCAGATCTAATAGCTCTTCAGTTGCTCAATCTCATAATACCACATCATTATCGTCAACAACTCCATCCTAAAATGAGCTGAGCTCATTTTAGGATGGAGCTTGAAACTGCGGTTTCAATGAACAGCGACAATTACGACACAGAAGGATTTAGTTCTCAACCATCTTGGGGTGTCAACGGTGTATACCTGGTACCAAGCCCCATGCTCTTTCCTTAGATTTTAGAACAGCATCCATAACTTATTAGCAGGACATAAAGTCTTACTAAGGCACAAAGTGACAATCACTTGGAGGTGGATTTATAAAAGTATTTGAGATCCTAATTGTTAGGCAAGTTAATAGGGAGTTTTTTAATGGTTGTAGATAGGTTTCTTCCCAGTAGGGATGATGATTTTGTTGCACTGATAGGAGATAACGCACGCTTTAAAGGTCATTTATTGGGCTCTATCTTATCGGGAGATATTTCATATCTGGCGCGTTTTGTAGAGGAAGTCTTGTCCTTTAGAGGCTATGGGAACAAAGGATACTCTCTAAGTCTTTATCAAAATCAAAGGCAAGCACATAAGTGGCTAGACTTTATTAGCGTACATAAGGAGCAGCCATATTATCCCTTTAGATTAAAAGGACAGTCTTTATTATATCGCCGTAATTTTAAAGATGGAGGTGCTCAGAGTTCTAAGGTGCAGGTCAAGCTTCATGTCTTACATGAGCTTACAGATTTTGCTCAAGCCTATAGCCAAATCAAACGGGACCTTAATACTCAAGGTGTCTGCATTGTGCAGCTTTAGGTTAGAAGTTTCTTTTTTGGAGTAAAGCTTGCTCTTTAACTAAAGAGGAGCAAGCTGAAAATAAAATATGAGTGAACAACAATTTACCCCTTATTATCAAGGACAGCACTATGGCGCTCCTTATCAACAGCAATATAATCGCCCTTTAGCACCTCAAGGTCAGTACTATCAAGGAAAAGGCAATAGTCCTTATGTTCATAAAGCAGCAGATAGTGAACTCAATAGACCAGTAGCTCAAAATGCTATGGCTATGGAACAAGGAAGAGTGATAAACGGTGCTTTTGGCCCAACCTGTCATAACCAAGGTGCTATGAATGCTGCCTTAGGCTCTAATAATAGAGCGATTAATCATAGTAATAGTGAATTAAATAGAGGCTCTAGCAGTTATAACTCTGGCTATGTTAATAAGGAGCAGGGCGGACCAAGAGCACAGCTGGCTTATCATGCATTGGGCTCTTGTACATCAAAAGCTCAGGTGATTAATCTTGATTGCAAGTGTCAATTAAGAGAGCTCTCTATTAAGGAAGCTTTTGGAGAAAGTTCGCTTAAGAGCTTTAAGTTGCCTGTCTTCGATCAGAGTTTAGCTTCTTTGATCCCTAAGGTTGATCCTCATTATGTCTTTAATCAGGATAAATTGAATTTAATATTGCGTCACTTACAAGCTCCGCATGGCGATTCGTTATTTATCTGTGGCCCTACAGGTTGTGGTAAGACATCTTTTATCTTGCAAATAGCGGCTCGTTTGCTCTGGCCTGTAGAGAGCATTACCTTGTCACAAAGCTCTGAAGTGGCTGATTTAATTGGTCATACGGTGTTGCGCCAAGGACAGTTGGCCTTTGAGTATGGCCCATTAAGCAGAGCTATGATGTTTGGCGAGATTTTGCTGTTAAATGAAGTTGATTTAATGAGTGCTGGTGAGTTAGCAGCTTTAAATGATGTTCTAGAGGGGCGGGCGCTTACAGTTAATGCCAATAATGGTGAGGTCATTTATCCTCATCCTTTCTTTAGAGTAGTAGTTACTGCCAATAGTAAAGGCTCGGGTGATAATAGTGGTCACTATATGGGTGTACGTAAGCAGAACAAGGCTTTTTTAGATCGCTATGTCTTTGTGGAGTTTGACTATCCTGACTATGAGCAAGAGCAAAGTATGCTCTTAAAGGGCATTGCGCACTTTAATCCTGATTTAGTGAAATACTTCATTACTTTTGCCAATGAGATTCGTTATGGATCTGGTAGTGGTTATATCAAGAGCAATCAAGAGATTTTAGATACTATGAAAAGTCGTATTGCTAAGCAGTATCAAGAGTATGAGGGCTCATTAGAGGAAGTAGTGAGCAAGAACTTAATTCCTTCTATTCAGGAGATTATTAATGATAATGCTTCGCCACTTAGTACTGATGCTATTAATGGGCAGCAAAAGGTTGATAATTTAGAGCTCAGTGATTTAGATGATATGCATGAAAGCCTAAGGCTCATGAGTGCGCCTATTAGTGTGCCACTATCTAATCGTGCTTTGCTTCGTATCTGTCGCTATTTTGTCAACAATCCTCTGCTTTCAGTAGCTGATGTTATCAATCAGGCTTTTGCCTCACGCCTTGATTATCGTGAGTTTGCCTTTGTAATGCGTATGTGCTTTGAGATCTTTGGTTACAACTCGGAATTTAGTAAGCTGCCCCGACAAATTGATGATGTTGAGAGCTATCTTAAAGCGCGTAAGAATTTAATTAGCTCTCAAGTGTTAGAACGCTTGTTATTGCCTGATGAGCAAGTGCGCATCTTAAGCAAGTCAGGCTATTAGTTGAGTTTCTTAGGTCTCTCATGCATACTAAGAGCATAGTCGTATAGAGGGGCCTAAGGAGGCTTGTTTTTTATGGCAATACAGCGCTTATTAGGGGGCTTGGTCTCTTTTTTAGGGTTATTAGGTTTGAGTGTTAGTGTCTCTCAAGCTACTCCACAAGAGGCCGAGTTTTTACGAACTGTAGCCGAGCAGTATATTCTGGCGCAATTTCAAGACCAAGACTATGGCGATAAGAAGCTTGAGGTTAAGGCAGGTCGTTTAGATGAGCGTCGTAGTTATGGCGGTCGCTGCACTAATTATTTAACAGCGGAGCTTCGCGGTGATGAGATTAAGAGCACCTCTCAGGTAAAAATTACCTGCTCTGATCCTAAAAATCCTTACACTATCTATGTGCCAGTCAAGGTTTCAATGTTGACTCCCGCTTTGGTTGCAGCACGCAATTTAAATCGTGGCACTATTATTGGTTCCTCTGACTTAAGGGTGATATATCTAAATGAAGATACTAACTTAAGTACTGCAGTATCAGATCCTAATATCTTAGTAGGATCACGTTTAAAGCGCGACGTCAAAGAAGGTGATCAAATTCGTTCTAACTCCTTTTGTGTGGTGTGCAAAAATGACAAGGTAAGCATTGTAGCCAAGAGTCATGGTCTCTCTCTGAAAACTATGGGTATAGCTCTTGATGATGGAGGCATTAACCAAGCAATTAGAGTGCGCAATCTTAAATCACAAAAGATCATTTCAGCTACCGTATCAGCTCCTGCTGAGGTGCAAGTGATTTTTTAGAAGTTGTATCTATTTAAGCGTACTAAAATGTTAGTGCTCTTTGAGGAGAGTACCTCTTTTCTTGCACTTTAGAATCAGTTTTTGTATCATTTTGGGCTTAACTAGCAGTGCTTTATATGCTTTAAAGGTGCTTAGAATCTAGCTTTGTTAATTTCATAACAAATTTTTTATAGAAAGCCTTTAGAAAAAGAATAAGTTTCCGTTAGATAGAGCAAAGAGTTTGAAATTGTCCAACAGATACAATTTCCGCCTCAAATATTAAAAGAGAGAGCTAAAGATTTTCTTTAGTGAGTTAGCAGATCAAGTTAGTTTTTCTGATTTCGTTAAGAGGGATAACAACATGGCAATCGACATCTTCCATGATAATGCGATTAAGGCCATGCCCGAGAATGTGGCTCAAGCCCGTAGAGCTACTACCCAACAAGCTAAGAGTGAAGAGAAGAATCTTTCATTTATCTCCGCGCCTAGCATTGATGACGTAGTTTTTACCGAAAAGGCCAAAACCCTTTCCAAGGCAGCCAATATTGCCAAGAGTTCAGACGGTATTGATTACGACAAAGTCGCTGCTTTAAAGCAACAGTATGAAAATGGTACTTTAGAGTTTAACTTTGAGCGTGTCGCAGATAAGTTAATTGCCTCTGAGAAGGCTCTTAATAGCATTTTCTAATTATAAGCAGGTCACAAGGGCAGGTCTTCTTTCCTTGTTTCCCTCAGAAGAACCGCAATGCCTTGGCAAAGCGGTTTTTTTGTTTCTTTAGTGAGATATGGTTGTGATTAAACTCACAGCTAAGGCTTTTATGCCATAAAAGAACAGAGAATTACGATTTTCTAGCTATAATAGCGATAATTGCAGCTCTATCTAGAGCATATTAACTATTAAATTTGGTGCGATGGTGCATGCTAGTCTTGTCGCGCACTAAACTTTTTGCAAAATAAGGGGAAGTACATGGCTGGCGTAATGGATAAAGTCAATCAGCTTACTGAGTTGGTTGGTCAAAACAGAATGGAGTTATTACTCTTTAGACTGTCTGGTTTAGCACAGCGTTATGGCATTAATGTGTTTAAGGTACGTGAGGTGCTTCCTTGCCCTCGTCTTACAGTAATGCCTCGCTTGCATCAGTTTGTTATTGGCGTAGCTCATATTCGTGGCAATACCTTATCTGTCATTGATTTAGCTTATGCTATTGGTGGTCGTCCAACCAAGAACTATGACAAGTGCTATATCATCATCGCCGAGTACAACCGTTCTACTCACGCCTTCTTAGTGTCCAATGTTGAGCGTATCATTAACATGAACTGGAACAAGATCATGCCTCCTCCAAAGGGAGCAGGTCACTCCAATTACATGACTGCTGTTACTGAGGTAGATGGTGAGTTAATCGAGATCTTGGACGTAGAGAAGATCTTAGATGAAATTACCCCTGTTAATGCTGACTTAGAGTCTGAGGCTATCAAGCGTTTAACCGTACCTGCAGGCACTCGCGTTTTAGTTGCTGACGACTCCAAGATTGCGCTCAAGCAGGTCAAGCGCGCATTAACTGAAATTGGTGTTGAGGTTATTGAGGCGCGTGATGGTAAAGAAGCTTTGGATATGCTCAACGAGATGATCAATGGTGGTCACAATATTAGAGAGACCTTAAACCTAGTGATTTCTGATGTTGAAATGCCAGAGATGGATGGTTATACCTTATGTGCAAATATTAGAAATTCACCACAGTTACGTGATCTCTATGTGATTTTGCATACCTCCTTATCTGGTGTCTTTAATCAGAGCATGGTGTCCAAAGCAGGTGCTAACGACTTTATTCCTAAGTTCAACCCTGAAGAGTTAGCTACTGCTGTAGAAAAGGGCTTGGCTATTGTCTCTGATGGCACTTCTGGTGCAGATTGCGTAATGCGTATTGCCCAACGCTAATTACTTCTCTATTTACTAAATAAAGCCCATCTGTTTTTTTTGCAGCTGGGCTTTTTTAAGAGCTAGATATGGAAAAAGTGCGCTTTTTAGGCTAATATTGCTAAGAGATATCTGTGAGGTAACAACTAGGATCCCATAGACTTAATTTTGCAAGAAAAGTAAGCCAAATTTGCACTTGCTGGAGCATGGTTTATCCTAGGAATATATTATTAGGTAGTAGGCTTAACAACTGTTCTACTAGTGGTAGAATATGCTCCACTCAAATTGAGTTTGCTCCTTAAAGCTTCATAGATGTTTTATTTAAGGAGTAATGGCCCTATCAAGGGCTAGTAAAATGTTTTGATGTTCCAAATTGTGCTCTCCTAATAACAAATAACATCTATTACTTGTCCTTTCTTATTAAATTTGCTTTCTCACAAGATACATTGCTTATAAACTAAGGTAACTAATGGTATTAGGCTACCTAAGTTAAGTGCGCGTCTTATGAGATTTTAGCTATATAAGGGCTTAGATGATGCAGTATTCTTAAAAAGCTGCATGAGTTTTCTAAGAATAATGCAGTCGCATTTACCTTTGTTAGGTAGGGTAGTAACGGCACGGTTGATTAAGACTCTCGGGTCTCATCAAATTAGTTTTTATTCACAGCCCCCGCTGCTTACAACGCTCTAAAACAAGAGCAAACGTGTGAAATGAGGTTCGTATGTCAGACAATCCACAGAATCGTTTTGGTGCTGAAAATGGCGCATCTGGTGTGATGCAATCACGTACCACTGGAACTTCATTGTTCGGAAGACGATCTGCTAATGCTGAAGCTCAAACAGTGCCAGCTCGTACCACTGCTAACAATACTACCCGTGGTTCTGTTGCTTCTTTATTTAGTAAGCGCTCTAATCTAGTTGCATCCCCTGCTGTAACTTCAAGCGTTGGCGGAGTCTCTAATACTCCACGCGACACCCCAGTGCGCAATGCCGATCACCACAAGCGTAATGGTAATGCGATTGCCTCGGTTATGCGTAAGACTGCTACTCCTGCTCGTGCTCAGTTTACTCCATCTGATTATCCTGGCATTACTAAGTTGGCTATTGCCTCACAAAGAGCAGGTTATGATTCTGTAGCTGCTCGTAATCCTGATATCTTGCCTACTACTCAAGATCGTTTGGCTGTACAGTCACGTACTGTCTCTGATGCTCAATATCGTCGTTTTGCTCAGTACATTGAAGATCAAAGTGGTATTGTTTTAGGTGATAACAAACACTACTTAGTTAACAGCCGTTTATCAGCCTTATTATTGCGCTTTAAGGTATCTACCATTGATGAGCTCATCAATCGTGCTATGCAGCCTAATGTTTACAAAGACATTAGTTCTGCCGTAATCGATGCCATGACTACCAATGAGACCTTATGGTTCCGTGATACTTATCCATACTTAGCTCTTAAGAACATGATTTTGCCTGAGCTTGCTCGTAGTGCCAGAATGCCTGTACGTATTTGGTCTGCTGCATGCTCTTCAGGTCAAGAGCCATACTCTATTGCGATGATTGTTCAAGAGCAAGCTACTGCCTTAAATCATGTTAATCCAGATCAATGTCAGATCATTGGCACTGATATCTCTCCTGAGATGTTAGATCGCTGTCGTTTTGCTCACTATGATAATCACGCCTTAGCCCGTGGCTTAAGCGCTGAGCGCAAGGCTCGCTTCTTTAAGCCAACCAAGGATCCTAATGTGATGAGAGTGGATGATAAGATCAAGAATATGGTGGCTTTTAAGCAGATGAACTTATTAGGCTCTTATAGTCTCTTAGGTCGCTTTGATGTTATCTTCTGTCGTAACGTCTTAATTTATTTCTCCAATGAAGTAAAGAGTCAGATTTTAAGCAAGTTCTCTTTATGCTTAAATCCAGGCGGCTATTTAATCTTAGGCTCTTCTGAGTCTATTCAAGGCTTATCTGACAAGTATGAGATGATCCGTTGCAATCCAGGTATTGCTTATCGTCTTAAGAATTAGTTTTTCTTTTGAAGTTCATATGCAAAGGGCCTCAGGTTAAGTACTTGAGGCCCTTTTTTATGGCCGTTTACAAATATGGCATAGCTTTTGATATAGGTAGGATTAGGAAAGAAGATCGTGTTTGCATTTTGACACGATGGGGGAGATTAATTTAATGGCAGTAAGTTTTGACCAAGTGTTTGGCATTCACCAACACACCATGCGCGTGCGCAATAATCGTGCAGAGGTATTAGCTGGTAACTTAGCTAATGCGGATACTCCAGGCTTTAAGGCTCGTGATTTAGACTTTGCAGAGGCTCTCTCGCAAGCTGCTCACTTGCAAATGGTAAACAATAACCCAGCCATGGCCAAGACCGCACAAGGTCACATGGATATTAATGATCTTGAGGCTCTCAAGGATCCTAAGATTACTATGAAGTATCGCAATCCATTCCAGCCAGATACTGGTAATGGTAATACCGTTGAGGTTAGCACTGAGCGCATGAACTACATGAGCAATAATATTGAGTACCAGGCTACCTTATCTTTTCTCAATGGTCGTATTTCCAAGCTTAAGAGTGCCTTAAAGGGCGGTCAATAACACATAGGTTTTATTATGAGCGTTTTTAGAATTTTAGATATTGCTGGCACTTCCATGAACGCACAGTCTGTGCGTTTGAACGCTACTGCCTCTAACTTAGCTAATGCTGAGTCTGTATCCTCTTCTGTTGAGCAAACTTACAAGGCACGTCGTCCTTTATTTTCTGCTGCTTGGGAAGAAGCTTTGGCTCGTAATCAACAACAAGGTGAGCCTTGCGATCCTGTTACTGGCGAACCATATGGTATTGGAGTTGCCTTAAAAGGTGTAGTTGAGTCTGACGCTGCAGCTATTAAAGAATTCAATCCTAACCATCCTTTAGCTGATGCTGATGGTTATATTTACCGTCCAAATATTAACCCTGTCGAAGAAATGGCTGACATGATGAGCGCCCAGCGCTCCTATCAAACTGCCGTACAAGTAGCAGATAGCGCCAAGAGCATGTTGCTGCAAACTTTACGCTTAGGTCAGAGCTAAGAGTAGGATCTTTCCCCAATTTCCTTTAAACAAATAGAGCGTCTTAGACTTAGAGCTAAGACGCTCTTTTGTTTTTAGTCACCGTACTCTGGTAAGACGATTTCCTTGCCTATAGCAAAGAAATGACCTCCTGCTACATAGTGTAAAGTGCGTAGCTTATCAGGAGCATTATCAAAATCCCAATGATTATCATGATAGACTTGGCTATCACTAACTACTTTGACGCACTTACCAAATACCATTTCATAAGGGTTATCGCTATATTGATCTTGAATCACTTCATATTCTAAATAAGCAGCACAACCTTTCACTAAAGGTATATTAAAGCCTTCGTATTTGATGAGCTCTACTTGAGCGTGCTCAAGTTTGTCAGGGTCATCATTTTTAGAAATAGAGCCTAATTTCATAACCTGATCAACAATCGAGACTGTTGGGTAGCACAAAATGAAGCGACCAGATTGAGCAATAAGCTTTCGTGTATAGTGATCGCCTGCAATGACAGCATAGCCCTTATCATAATCACACACACCAGCCCAAGCAGCTGCCATATAGTCAATATCACCATTGTGAGCTGCACCTACTAAAGTAGTAGCGCCAATGCCTAAGATACGATAGGACTTAAGCACATCTTGTTCTTGTAAGAAATTATTCATTGAAAACCTCAAGATCTAGGATATTAGTATCCGTTAACTTCCTATTTGTTTTAGGAAAATAGTTCATTGTATCTTAAGCAAAAATTAGTAAGTTAGGGGGCTCTTGCTGAAAAATATCATGTTGGCATGCTTTGTGAATAATTTGTTAGTAATCAAATTTTTGTGCGTTCTTTGGCACATAGCAAGCCTGATGCGAGGAATAACTATTATGGCTAGCTCTATTATCAACAGTTTAGCTGACGCCTCTTACCGCTCTTTAGATGCGTATGCTCCAGCTACTATCAATGATGGCTCTCAAGGTTTAGCCAAGATTGCTAATAAAAACACCCGTGCTTCTGCTGCTCCTGAGAATAATAATGGCAAGTTTGACTATAGCCAAGCAGGTGTTCAGACCCAAGAAAATGCTATTAAAGAGGCCTCTCGCAAGGTTAAAGATCAAGTCTTAACCCAAGAAGACTTTTTAACTTTACTGACTACTCAGCTCCAAGCTCAAGATCCTACCAAGCCAGCTGATAATAACCAATTAGTGACCCAGATGTCACAGTTATCTATGGTTGAGAGCTTGAACTCTATTAATACCAATATGGATGATGTGCTTTCTCAAGTAGGCACTAGTGCTGCTATGAATGCTACTAACTTGATTGGTACTTATGTTTATACTGATCAAAAGAATGGCTACTTTGGAGGCAGTCCATCTGCTCCTGCTTTATGGTCAGTAGATGCTGGTGATCAAGTTTACTCTAATGTCAAGCTCACCATTAAAGACGCTAATACAGGAGAGGTGGTTTACACAGATACTGCCAACTCCATTACAGGTGAAATTAAGTATGGCTGGCCAGGTATCTTCTCTCCTGATGGTCCTGTTAAGCCAGATGGTAGTGTTAAGCCAGAAGTTAAGCCTGATGGTGGTAACACTGATAGCAATGGTTCAACAACTGTTACCCCTGAAAATAGTGGCGCAGCTACTTTAGCTGAAGCAGGTGGTGCTGCAGGTGATGGCACTGCTGGCGAAGGTGGCGCTAAGCCAGAGGGTGGTACTACTAAGCCTGAAGGTGAAACTAAGCCTGAGGGCGAAGGCGATAAGGATAAGTACACCTATTGCAATCCTGGTCGCTATATTATTGAAGTTACAGGCACTAATAGCGCAGGTCAGAGCGTAAGCATTCCTGTTAAGGGATTAGGTTTTGTTTCCTCTGTATCTTTAGGTAAGACATTATCTGATACTAAGCTTAATTTAAATGGTTTGGGTGAGATGCCATTTGATAAGGCTAACCGCGTAACCTTATAAAAACCTCATCTCCTCGCATAAGGCCAGCTAACGCTGGCCTTTTGCTTTTGTTCAATTCTTTGACTTTCCTTCCTTAATAAATCCCATAAATAAGCTCTTTTTCTACTATGGCATAGCCCTTGCTGTAACAGATATGATCTAATGATTTTCTGGAGGGGTTATGGACAATTTATTATGGGTCGCAATGGCTGGTGCTAAGGAAAATTTCCATTCCTTGAGCGTGCGTTCTAACAACTTAGCTAATGCCAATACTACGGGCTTTAAGGCTGAGTTTGAGAACACCCGTGCTATGAGCGTCTTTGGTAATGCGTTTCCTACTCGTGCTTTTGCTATGACTGAAATGCCTGGCTACAATTTTGATGGTGGTGCCATGCAGACTACTGGTCGTACTTTGGACGTAGCTTTGCAAGGCGATGGCTTTATCGCTGTGCGTGACGGCCAAGGTGGTGAGGCTTATACCCGCTATGGTAATTTATCGGTGGGCTCTGATGGTGTATTGCGCACCTCAAATGGCCTTGATGTGCTTGATGAAAATGGCAACCAAATCGTACTTCCTGCTCCATTAGATCAAATCGATATTAATGCTGATGGCTATATCACTGGCAAGCCTATGGGGGCAGATGCCAATGTAGTTGAGACCTATCAGCGTATCAAGTTGGTTAATCCAGATGTCAGAACCATTGAAAAAGGTTATGACGGATTATTCCGCTCTCGTAATGGCGCTATTTTAGATGTTGATAATGCTGTAGCTCTGCAAAGCGGTATGTTAGAAGCTTCCAATGTTAACCCTGTCGAAGAATTGACTAGTTTGATTCGCATTCAGCGTCAATACGATGCACAAGTAAAGATGATGCAATCTGCCGGCGAGATGGACGACGCGCAGAATCGCTTATTAAGTTTTGATTAAAGAGGCTATTAATCATGATCCCAGCTTTATGGATTTGTAAGACTGGTTTGGACAGCCAACAGACTAATATTTCTGTTACTTCCAACAACTTAGCTAACGCTTCAACTGTAGGCTTCAAGAAGAGCCGTGCTATCTTTGAAGACTTGTTATACCAAAAGGTTAACCAGCCAGGTGGTCGTTCTACTGCTGACTCATTTTTACCAGAAGGTTTAATGGTTGGTGCTGGTTCTCGCGTTGTTGCTACTCAAAAGAATTTTGCGCAGGGTGATGTTGAGACTACTGACAATACTTTAGATCTCTTAATTAAGGGCGATGGCTTCTTTGAAATTGAAATGCCTGATGGCACCACTGCTTATACCCGTAATGGTCAGTTCACCCGTAATGAGGAAGGTACCTTAGTAACTGCTGATGGTTATACCTTATTACCTCAAATCACCATCCCTGAGGATGCCACTGGCATTAGTATCTCTACTGATGGTCAGGTTTCCGTACAAACAGCAGGTCAGACCCAAGCTCAAGATATCGGTCAGATCACTGTTACTAACTTCATTAATCCAGCTGGCTTAGAGCCAATTGGTAACAACCTTTACTTAGAGACCTCTGCATCTGGCAACCCAATTCAAGGCGTTGCTGGTGAAAATGGCATTGGAACTATTCGTCAGGGTCAATTAGAAACTTCTAACGTCAAGGTAACTGAAGAGTTAGTCAACTTAATTCAGGCTCAGCGTGTTTATGAGATGAACTCTAAGGTGCTCACTACCGTTGATACCATGATGGGTTCATTGATCCAGTCTGTATAAGCTTTAGCAAGGAGAGTGGCGTACTAAGCTAGGTATGCCCAAAGCTGAGATGACGAATATTAAAGTTTGTTTACTAGCGGCTGTTTTCCCTTTTATGTTAACAGGCTGCGCTTTGGATGCTATGGGACCTCAACCTGATGATCCTGACTTTGCTCCTGCGCTGCCAGAAGAGGATTACACCACCGCAGTACCAAGTGGTAGTCTGTTTAACCCTTATTCTTCCAATAATGGTTTATATACAGACACTCGTGCCCACAAAGTAGGTGACTTAATTTCCGTGACCTTAGATGAACGTACTACTGCCTCTAAGAATGCAGGTACCACTATGGGGAAGGAAAATAGCATCAATATGGGTATCTTAAATATTGGCGGTCGTCCAGTTACTGCCCATGGCTATGATACCTCTGTAGGTCTTACTAACAGCACTGACTTTGCTGGCAACTCTGATGCTAGCCAGTCCAATCGCTTAAGTGGCAATATTTCCGTAAGTGTGGTTAAGGTGCTAGCTAATGGCAACTTGGTTGTGCGCGGAGAGAAGTGGCTCATGCTCAATAATGGCAATGAGTACATTCGTGTTACAGGTATTGTGCGCTCTGAGGATGTAAGCTCAGATAACACTGTATCTTCACAAAGAATTGCTAATGCCCGTATTCAATACGGTGGCACTGGTGATTTTGCTAACACTCAAGAGCGTGGTTTAATTAGCCGCTTCTTTAATAGTGCTTTTAATATCTTCTTCTAGTATCCTCAGGATTGGATATGCGTATATTTAAAGTTTTATTTACTTTAGCCTGCGTGGCTTGTGTGGCGCTCTCTAGTGCTCAAGGTGCACGTTTAAAGGACTTAGCTACTGTTCAAGGCGTGCGCTCTAATCAATTAGTAGGTTATGGTTTGGTTGCTGGTTTGGCAGGTACTGGTGAGAGTAACTCTAAGTTTACTGAACAGTCCTTCCGCTCCATGCTTAATAACTTTGGTATCAAGATTCCAGAGAACATCAATGTCAAGATCGCTGACGTGGCTCCAGTAGTAGTGCATGCTGATATGCCTCCTTTTTCCAAGCCTGGTCAGACTATTGATGTAACCGTATCAGCTATTGGTGAGGCAGACTCTCTCCGTGGAGGTTCTTTATTGCAAACCATGTTGCGCGGTATTGATGGTAATGTCTACGCTATTGCTCAAGGCTCCTTAGTAGTAGGTGGCTTGGGCGTAGAAGGTGCTGACGGATCTCGTGTAACAGTTAATACTCCAACTGTAGGTCGTATTGTCAATGGCGCTACTGTTGAACGTGAGATCCCTAATGATTTCAATTTAACTGACAGTATTACCTTTAACCTTGACCGTGCTGACTTTACTACTGCTAAAAATGTTGCCGATACTATCAATAACATTTATGGCCAAGGCTCTGCCTTAGCTCAAGATGCAGTATCAATTCGAGTAAGTGCTCCGCGTGATCCAAGCAAGCGTGTGGAGTTTTTAAGCGCCTTAGAGAACCTTGATATTGTGGAAGGCATTGAAGATGCCCGTATTGTTGTTAACTCTCGTACTGGAACTATCGTGGTAGGTTCTAATGTCCGCTTACGTCCAGTAGCGGTTACTCATGGTGGTTTAACAGTTACTGTTAACGAGGATCCTCAAGTATCTCAGCCAGCTCCTTTTAGTCAAGGTCGTACTACTGTAGTGCCTAATAGCAATATTGCTGTGGAGGAGAAGCAAGGACGTATGTTCAAGCTCGATACTGGTACTACTCTTGATGACTTAGTGCGTGCTGTTAATGAAGTAGGCTTAGCCCCAGGTGATTTAATGTCAGTCTTAGAGGCTTTAGATCGCGCAGGTGCTATTGAAGGTCGCTTAGTCATTATCTAATCAGTTTTCCATCATACTAGTTCTTAAGCTTAACCTAGGTTAGCCTCTAGAGTTGAACTTGAGACCTCAAAACGCAGGACTTACCCCCTGCGTTTTTTTTTTGCACTTAAATAGTGCTAGTACATTTACTCGCGCTTTAAAAAGAGGCGCTTTAAGGTAGTCAGCTCCCTAATGGTACAATTTTACTTTAACTGAGCAGAGCATCAAGCAACCTAAGGAGAGCTGTACTCTGTGTATGTTTTTTGGTTTAGAAAAGGAAAAGCTGATGTTTAAGAAAACCTTACTAGCTTTAACGCTTGGTGCCGCTCTTGCAACTCCATCTTTAGCTGAAACTTATAGAGTAGGTACTCATCCAACTTTTGCTCCTTTTGAATTTTCCGACAAAGAGGGTAATATCATTGGTTTTGATCTTGATGTGATTAAGGCTATTGCTCAAGCTAATGGTGATGAAGTTCAAATTGAGTCTATGCCTTTTGATGGCTTAATTCCTTCCTTATTAACAGGTAATATCGATATCATCATCTCTGGTATGACCATTACTGATGCACGTAAAAAGAGAGTGCTCTTTTCTCAGGGCTACTATGACTCCAATCTTTCTTTTTTAGTGAAAAAGGAAAAGGAGAGCAAGTATGTCAATGCAGATGCTCTTAAGGGGAAGACTTTATGTGTGCAAATTGGCACTACAGGTCATGCCTTTGCTGATACCTTAAGTCCAGGTAATGTCAAAGCTTTAAATAACGAGCCTGATGCTATCTTAGAGCTTACCAATGGTGGCTGTGAGGCAGTAATTAACGATCGTCCTGTTAATCTCTATTACTTAAATAAGTCCAAGCTAGATAGCGTAGTTGATGTGGTTGATCCTAATTTTACGCAGAATGTGGACTCTTTTGGTATTGCTGTGCGTAAGGGTAATTCTCAATTAGTAGAGAAGCTTAATAAAGGATTAAAGACTTTAGAGGAAAATGGCAAGTTAGATGAGATTCACGTCAAGTGGTTTGGCGTAAGTAAGAATCCTGTAGAGCAAGAAGAAGCTGCCCCAGAGATTCAATAGAAAAATAAGGCCAAGCTCAACAGCTTGGCTTTTTTGTACAGATACTAAAAAGGGCACATCTGTTGCCAGACACACCCATGAGCGTACCTCCTGCATGCAGAGGTACTTAATTGAGACAAGGTTTAATCTGTACGCAAATAAGCGCAGCCTTGTCAGCTGCGCTTATTTCATGAAAAAGCTAATTTATTATCAAGGAAATAAATTAGTTCTTCTTACGATACTTACCCATATCGATAGCAACAGCAGTAGCAATAATGATGCCCTTAATAACTTGTTGCCACATTGGGGATACGGAGATGAACTGTAAGCCGTAAGTAATAATGGTGAATACAAACACACCAGCGATGATGCCAGATACGGTTGCAATACCACCCATCAAGGATACGCCGCCTACTACGCAAGCTGCGATGGCATCAAGCTCATAGCCCATACCATACTGGTTAGTAGCACCAGCAGTACGTGCAGCTTCAAGAACACCAGCAATACCATATAAGCCAGCAGCTAATACGAAGATGAAGAGGTTGGTTGCATATACGTTAACACCAGCTACCACTGCAGCTTCACGGTTACCGCCTAAGGCGTATACGTTCTTACCAAATACGGTCTTGTTAAGAACAAACCAAATGATAACAGTAATAATAGCTGCGATTGGAATTAAGATGGAAACGCCTGGGAAGCCACCGCCTTGGAAGAACTTAGTTTGACCTAAAGCTGCAAAGTCTGGACGTACACCACCAATTGGCTGAGAGTTGTTAGGTGGTAAGTCGAAGTATAAAGAGCAGCTACCGTAAACAATTACGGAGGTAGCTAAGGTTGCAATGAATGGGTGCATTTCATATTGGGCAACTAAGAAGCCGTTTAAAGCACCAAACATCATACAAATACATACTGCTACCAAGATTGGTACGAATAAAGGCAACTGAGATAACTCAGGGAAGAAACGGTTGCCATAGTCAGCAGTTTGTAACATAGAGGTGGAGATAACAGCAGCTAAGCCCACAATACGACCAGCAGAAAGGTCACAGCCTGCAATGATCAAGGTAAAGCAGATACCAAGAGCAATAATAAGCTTAGTGGAGGACTGAGTCATAATGTCTAATACCACACGTACTTGCATGAAGCGTGGCTGTAAGAAACAAATGATCAAGACCAAGACCACCATCGCAATAATAATTGCGTAGTTGGTCAGCACATTATTGAGGGTTTTAGAGTTTAATACGATGTCAGGAGCATGGGCTCTTGGGTGGGTGAAACGATAACCGTTTTGTAAGGTCATCCATACACCGATTAACATCATAATAACAGGGAGATCATATAAGGTCTTAATAGAGGCAAAGTAAAGAGCAATGCCTAATAAGATCACACCTACGCCAATACCAGTAAGGGCTTTATAGTAGGAGTGTTGAGTAATTGTATTTGCCATAGAGTCCTCTCTACTTCTTAAAGCTTGAAGCCAAGCGCATAATTTCTACTTGGTCGAAATGTTCTTTATCAACAAAGCCAGTAACGTGACCTTCGCACATAACCATAATGCGATCAGACATACCCATAAGTTCAGGCATTTCTGAAGAGATCATGATAATAGACTTGCCTTGCTTAATTTGGTCAAGCATTAAGCTATAGATTTCGTATTTAGCACCAACGTCAATACCACGAGTTGGCTCATCGAAAATAATAATGTCAGAGTTAGTTAAGAGCCAACGAGCAATCAATACCTTCTGCTGGTTACCGCCAGAGAGGTTCTTAATTGGGGTTTGTAAGTCTGGGGTTTTAACTTTAAGTTCCTTACAGGAGCTCTCAGCTGCTGGGACACGTTTTTCGTTGTCCAAGATACCCATCTTAGCAAAGCTCTTTTGAGCGGCAATTACGGTGTTATCTAAAATAGATAAGATGCCGAAAATACCGTTTTGACGACGTTCTTCGGTTAACAGAGCAATACCATTGCGCTTGGCATCACGGACTGACTTAATCTCAATCTCTTTGCCATTTTTAATGATAGTGCCATGATCTAAAGCACGTAAACCGAAGATGGTTTCAACTAACTCAGTTCTTTGAGCGCCTACCAGACCACCGATACCTAAGATTTCGCCACGGTGTAATTGGAAGTTGACATCAACGAAAGAGCGAGCGGCTGCGGCAGTGAAGTTCTTAATTTCAAGTACAACTTCATCAGTTGGCTTGTCTTCACGAATAGGGAAACGATTGGACATATCACGACCTACCATCTTGCGGATGATGAAGTCTTGGTCAATGTCCTTGGCCTCGTAAGTGCCGATGTATTTACCGTCACGCATGATGGTTACATCGTCAGAAATACGTAAAATCTCCTCCATCTTGTGAGAGATGTAGATGATAGAGCGGCCTTCGTCTCTGAGCTTGTTAATGATCTTGAAGAGGTACTCAACTTCATTCTCAGTTAAAGAAGAAGTTGGCTCGTCCATGATGATGATTTTGGCATCATAAGAGATTGCACGGGCAATTTCTACCAACTGTAACTTGGAGGCAGAAACCTTACCTGCACGCTCTTTTGGATCGACGTCCAAACCAATGCTCTTGAATAAGGCAATAGTCTTATCAAACATGGCTTGGTGGTCAACAAAACCAAATTTAGTAGGGAAACGACCAATCCATACGTTCTCCATAACGGAGCGGAAACGGATTGGGTGAAGCTCTTGGTGAATCATGGAGATACCCATGGCCAGAGCTGCTTTGGTGTTTGGAATGTCGTTAATGGACTTGCCATTATAAAGGATAGTACCCTCATCAGGGTGGTACAGACCAAACAGACATTTCATGAGCGTAGACTTACCAGCACCATTTTCACCCATGAGGGCGTGAACGGTACCTGGTCTTACCTTTAGATTGGCATGATCAAGTGCCAATACACCAGGGAATCGCTTCACAATGTCGTTCATCTCAAGGACGTACTGACTCATGAAAAATTGATCCTCTTATCTGCTTATAAGATTAAGAGCTGCTCAAGAAAATTGACTATAGCTATTTAAGGACCAAAGTCTCTTTCAAATGCCAAGCTTACAGTACTTTGCATGCATGCTGCTCATTGAATCAAGGAGCAACTCAAAGTAAGATTAGAACACAAGGATATAGTTAAGGCGTTTGGTTAAAGGATAAACGCGATAAATACTATCGCTTGGTTTTCAAGCTTTAAGATGTATGATGAGAGGCCTGAAAGAAGTGGCTTAAAAAAATTGGTGAACCTTATCTTAATTTCTAAGACCTGGTGAACCTAAAATATGCTGTAGTTTGCTCTTCTATTGCATAGCTTAATCTTAAGACCTGAGCTGTATAGCAAGGTATTAATTTGCTTTGCAGCTATTGTTACCTTAGGCACAAGACCTAGGTTTTTACTGACGACTGATCTTTTCTCTTTAAAAGCGTCGTCTGACTTTCAAAGATTCTCCCTATAGTAAAGACAACAATAGCCCTTAAAGGCTCTATAACGTTTTCACGTTTAGGGAATTTTAAGAGCAGCTAACATAAGCTAGCTGCCCTTAATAAACTTAGGAGACTAAGGAATTACATGAAATCCTTGTAGTTCTCTTGGGTAACACGTACGTATGGAATCCAAACATACTTGCCATCAGTGATCTTGTAGCCAATGGACTCATCGGTAACTGGCTTGCCTTGAGCTGCCTCATTAGCGATGCGAACAGCAGCGGTACCCTGGTTAACTGCGTCGTTTAAAGAGGTACCTAACATCTGGCCCTTAGCAATAGCCTGAAGAGCTGGAGCGGTAGCGTCAACACCTACAACAGGGATGAACTTAGAAGGATCCTTGCCATCAGTACCGAGGTTGTAACCTTCGGACTTTAATGCCTCAACAGCACCTAAAGCCATGTCGTCGTTGTTAGCTAAAACAGCTTCGATAGCATCAATACCTAAAGAGGTAATGAAGTTCTTCATCTTATCGTGGCCTTGTACCTTATCCCAGTTGGCGTTGTCAGAGCCAATCTCAACGATCTCAAGACCAGCTTCCTTCATAGCCTTTACGCAGTACTCAGAACGTAAGGTAGCGTCCTGGTGGCCTTGCTCGCCCTTAATTAAGATGTACTGGAGCTTGCCGTCGCCATTCTTATCAGCCTCTGGGTGGGCCTTGAAGTACTCAGCAATTAACTGACCACCGATGGTGCCAGACTCTTCAGCCTTAGCGCCAACGTAGTAAGCCTTCTCCCAACCATCTAAAATGGTCTTCTCTGGCTCACGGTTAATATAAACGATAGGTAAATCAGCAGCCTTAGCCTTCTCAGCTAAAGGACCAGCAGCACTACGATCTACTGGGTTGATAACTAAAGCGTTAACACCCTTGGTGATGAAAGTATCAACTTGGTCGTTTTGCATTGGCTGACGGTTTTGGGAGTCTACTAACTCGATCTCTGCGCCTAAGCTTTCAGCAGCCTTTTGCATGTTGTTACGTACACCAGTCATGAAGGTGTCGTCGAACTTGTAAATGCAGGAGCCGATAAGTACATCTTCAGCTTGGGCGGTGCCAACAGCGGCAGTTGCGAAAAGGGCTGCAGCGGCGATAGCAGTGAGAGACTTCTTCATAGATCTTTGATCCTCTAAAAAAAACAAAATAGTCTTAAGGCACTCGTCAGCAAAAAATGTCTATATCTGGTGAGCTCTAGACTAGGACATTCTGTGACAGCCACATCTGTGCCCTCATACATTCTTAAACTTATATAGGGTAAGCCCAATGCAAAGTTGAGTTTAAAGAATGTTTTTTGCCTAAAGCACAGTGATCCTTAAGTCCACTACATAATAGTGATTTAGCTTTAGAAAAAATGCGATCACACTCGAAATTTAAGGTATTAATATTTATAGGTGGTAAACAAAGTTATAGCTATAACAATTGACCTGTGAGGGTTATACGCCGCATAAATAAAGGAATGTTACTTTTTTTCATAAATTTTTAGTTAACGTTTTCATGACAAATATTTCATGAATTGTGAACTATCTCACAATAATGACTAGGTAAGATAGGCCCGCTCTAATTAGATACATTTTATTAATGGCAACTAGAGCGACATAAAGGGGATAAAACTAGCCTTTGTGTAATAGTTGTAAGTTAACTTACAGGGTAATTTTATGGCTGCTCTTAGGTTGATTGTGCTTTTGACTAAAAATGCACAAAAGTGTGATTGTGTTAGCAAAATGCTAGTCTTATTTATAGAGGTAAAAAAATACTAAAGTAGGTAGTAAGATTGATAAAATCCCATAAATAGGCTCTAAAAGCACTGAAAATAATTAACAAAAAAGCCATCTGTGTTTTTAGACCCAGATGGCTTTTTGTCAAAGCTTAAGCGGTTAAATTAGATATTAAGCTTAGCTTTGATGGCATTTAAGGCCTCAGCAACATTGAGACTCTCTTTTTCGCCACTGCGACGGTTCTTATACTCAACAATACCTTGAGCTAAGCCCTTAGCACCGATGGTAATAACGTGAGGAGTGCCAATTAATTCCATATCAGAGAACATAACGCCAGCACGCTCGTCACGATCATCATATAACACTTCTACGCCTAAGGCTTCGAGCTCTTGATAAAGCTGCTCTGCAGTGTTCTTAACTTCCTCAGACTTGCCTAAGCCTAAAGCAATAATACCAACAGTAAATGGAGCCATAGATTCAGGCCATACAATGCCCTTGTCATCATGGTGTTGCTCAATGGCTGCAGCTACTACACGGGTTACACCGATACCATAGCAACCCATCTCCATAGGAATAGCCTTGCCATTTTTGTCAGTGACAGTAGCTCCCATAGCCTCAGAATACTTGGTGCCAAGCATAAAGACCTGACCTACTTCAATACCCTTGCGTAAGTGGATCTTGCCCTTGCCATCTGGGCTTGGATCTCCTTCTTCGACATTGCGTAAGTCAGCTACTTCATAAGTAGGGATATCACGATCGAAGTTGACATTAATTAAGTGGAAGCCATCTTCATTAGCACCACAAGCAAAGTTGCTCATGACATTAGCATTGCGATCGATAATGATACGACCCTTGAAGCCTACTGGGCCTAAGGAACCGACATGAGCACCTAAGCACTCAAAAATCTCCTCATCAGAGGCAAACTCTAATGGGTTGGATAAGCCAGGAATCTTGCCAGCTTTAATATCGTTGAGCTCTTGATTGCCGCGCATACAGAGCATGACTAATTCGTACTTGCCATTGTCATCGCACTCAGAGCGTACTAATAAGCTCTTTAAGACAGAGCGAGGATCAAGCTTTAAGTTATTAGCAACTTCATCAACACTGTGACAACCTGGAGTAGCAACCTTGCTATAGGCCTCACCTGCTACAGCACGCTCTTCATTAGGAGCTAAAGCCTCTGCCATTTCGATATTGGCAGCATAGTTAGACTCATCAGAGTAGGCGATAGTGTCTTCACCAGCGTCAGCTAATACTTGGAACTCATGAGAGTGATTGCCACCAATAGATCCAGTGTCTGCCTCTACAGCACGGAAGGTTAAGCCTAAACGAGTAAAGATAGCGCTATAGGCATCGTACATATCTTGGTAGGTTTGCTCTAAAGACTCGTGGTCAATGTGGAAAGAATAACCATCTTTCATAGTGAACTCACGGCCACGCATAACACCAAAGCGAGGACGTACTTCATCACGGAACTTAGTCTGGATTTGGAATAAGTTCATAGGCAATTGACGAGCAGACTTGATCTCATTGCGGCATAAAGCAGTGATCACTTCTTCGTGGGTAGGGCCTAAGACAAACTCATTTTGCTTACGATCGTTGAGACGGCATAATTCTGGACCGTATTTGACATAACGTCCAGACTCGCGCCATAAGTCGGCAGGCTGTACTACTGGCATGCAAAGCTCAATGGCACCTTTTTTAGCCATTTCTTCGCGAATAATAGCTTCAACCTTGTGCAACACTCTCAGTCCAGTTGGTAACCAGTTATAGATACCAGATGCTACCTGGCGGATTAAACCAGCACGGAGCATTAAACGATGGCTGTCAACGGCTGCCTCAACTGGATTTTCTTTTAAAGTTGCGAGTAAGTAACGACTAGTACGCATGGAAGAATAAAACTCTCATTAATCAAATAAAAATACTAAGGAGGCTGCCGCAAACTACAAGGATCTGGTTAATCTGGGGCAGCAACCCTAAGGTCACTTGCGACAAACAATTATAGCAAAAAAGCCTAATTTGCGTTTTTATAAAAATAGTGGCGCTAATCACTGATCTTGCCCGTATGAGGCGTCATGATGAAATCATCTAGTTAAGTTTGATCTTAAAAGTAGGTGAGTTTCTTTATCTTAAAGTTGAGAAAAATTAAGGAGTGCAGTTTAATATAAGGCACAAGACTGTCTTTTAGGATAGCTTTATAGTTGAGGTATTTTTATGGTCTATCTGGTTTCATTTGGCATTTTCATGCTCTTTGTTTTCTGTCTAGCTATTAGCCTGATTTTCAAAAGAGGCGGTTTAAAGAGCGAGAGCGAAGCTCATGAGATTTTAGAGGGCTTAAGCTGTGCCGCTTGTACTAATAGCTCTTGTGGCTTCCAAGGTCAAAAGCGCAAGCCAACTAAGAAATGCTTAAACAAAGCCGAAGAAGAAGCCAATAGCATTGCCTTTAAAGAGGTTTAGTGCACTTAAGAAACCCGCTCTCAAGATAGCGGGTTTTTGTTGTATTATGGGCGCATCATCTTATTTGTAAAGGAAAGATAGTGATGGATTATAAGAAAGGACTAACTGTAGCCTTATTAGCCTGCAGCTTAGCCTGGGCGGTTAATGGCTGTAAACAAGAAAAGACGCTAGAGCAAAGCGATGTCTTAACACAAAAGACTGAGACTGTCACTAAGCTCAATGGCAAGACCTTTGGTACTTTCTATTACATCACTGTTCCTGGTGGCTATCCAGGTGGTGAGGAGACCTTACGTAAAGATGCTGAGTTTGTCTTTAAGAAGGTTTCAGATGCTATTTCTTCTTTTGATAAGACAGCTGAGATTGCCCGTTTTAATGATTTTCATAGTACTGATGACTTTATCATTTCAGGCTATTTAGCCTCAATTTTAGAAGAAGTCATTAATCAGTCCCGTCGTATTGATCAGGCTATGGATCCTACAGTAGGTCCTTTAGTTAATCTCTGGGGATTTGGTCCTAATGGTGATATTAAAAAGTCGCCTACTCAAGCACAAATTGATGAGACTAAGAGCTTTGTTGGCTTAGATAAGTTTGAGTTACGCCGTGCAGGTGCTACTGCTTATTTGGTCAAAAAAGATCCTAAGGTGGCTTTAGATCTCTCAACTATTGGTGAGGGCTTAGCTGCAGATGAGTTAGCCGAGTTAATGGATGAAAAGAATATCCCTAACTATATGATTGCTGTAGCTGGTGCTATTCGCTCTAAGGGCGCTAACCCTGATGGCAAGTTATGGCGTGTAGGTATTGAAGATCCTTTAAGTCAAGGAGCCAAGGTCTTCCAAGTAGTATGTCCTCAAGGTATGGCTATCTCTACAGCAGGTTCGTATCGTAATTTCTTCTTGGATGAAGATACCAATCAGTTCTACTCCCATGTTATTAATACCCAAACAGGTCGTCCTATTGATCACCGTACCGTATCAGTTTCGGTCATTGAGAAAAGTGCTATGACTACCGACGCTTTAGATACAGGATTATTGGTATTAGGTGCCAAGGAAGCTGTAGCTTGGGGCAATAAGAACGATACTCCTGTTTATGCCATCGAAATTGATGAAGAGGGCAAACAAGTGGCTACTTACACTAAGAGCTTTGAGCCTTACTTAAAGTGCCAAGTTAACCTTAATATTGCCACCGCGCAGCAACCTAAATAAGCTTTACACTCTGGCCCGTCTTGAAACTTAGACGGGCTCTTATTATTTGACGGTTTTATCATGCATATTCACATTCTGGGAATTTGCGGTACCTTCATGGGAGGTATTGCACTCATTGCTAAACAAGCAGGACATAAGGTTACAGGCTCCGATCAAAACGTTTATCCTCCTATGAGCGATGAGCTGCGTGAAGCTGGCATTGAGATTCATCAAGGCTATGGCGCAGAGCAATTGGATAAAAAGCCTGATTTAATAGTAGTGGGCAATGTGATGAAGCGTGGTATGCCAGTAATTGAGCGTATGCTCAATGAGCGCTTAAACTACATGTCAGGCCCTAGCTTTTTAGAAGAGTTATATTTACGCACTAAGACGGTCTTAGCTGTCTCTGGCACCCATGGCAAGACCACTACCTCAGCTATGCTTACTTGGATTTTAGAATATGGTCATAAGAATCCAGGCTTTTTAGTAGGCGGTATTCCTGAGAATTTTGGCTATAGTGCTCGTGGTAGCGATAGTGAATACTTTGTTATTGAAGCTGATGAGTATGATTGTGCTTTCTTTGACAAGCGCTCTAAGTTCGTGCACTACCACCCTAATATTGCCATTATCAACAATATTGAATTTGACCATGCAGATATCTTCTCCTCTATTGAAGATATCAAAAAGCAGTTTCATCAAATGGTGCGCATTGTGCCTAGCAATGGCTGTGTAATTTATCCAGCTAATGATAGCAATGTAGTAGATACTATTAACAAAGGCTTGTGGTCTAAGCCATTAGCTGTAGGTGATAATAGCTGTCCTTATCGTTTAAATATCACTAAAGATGATGGCTCTCACTTTGAGATCTTAGATAGCAAGGGTAAGGTGGTGTGTTTAGTAGTACTAAATGCTACAGGTATTCACAATGCCCATAATGCCTTTATGGCTTTATTAGCTGCTCATGAAGTAGGGGTAGACTTTAAAGTTGGCGCTCAGGCTTTAGCTTTATTTAAGATGCCTAAGCGTCGTATGGAATTAGTAGGTTCTGTAGGATCTATCAAGGTTTATGATGACTTTGCCCACCATCCAACAGCTATTGCTACCACTATTGAGGGGTTGCGCAAGCATGTTGGCGATAATAAGCGCATTGTTTGTGTCTTTGAGCCCCGCTCTAATTCTATGAAAATGGGCGCTAATAGTGAGTTGTTAGGTGCTTCCTTTAAAGATGCCGATGAGGTCTTTGTCTATCAAAATGAGTCGGTAAGCTGGGATATGTCGATATTAGAGCGTGATTGTCCTAAGCCTTTGCATATTGTTGCTAGCTCTACGGCTGACTTAATATCACAGGTGGTTAAAGCTTGTGATGACAATACCTATGTCATTGTTATGAGCAATGGTGGTTTTGAAAACGTCAAGGGCCGCTTAGTTGAAGCTTTAAAAAATGCTTATTATTAAATTTATAGAAAAACGCTTTAGTTAAGAAAAAGGCACTAGCGGTTGTTTAAGAGCTCTGCTAGTACCTTTTAGTTTGTGATACAAGGATTTTTAGAATTAAACGTACTCAAGGGCTTGCTTGAGATCGGCAATGATGTCATTGACATCCTCAAGCCCTACAGATAAGCGTACTAAGCCTGGCTCAATGCCTGCATTTTTTAATTGCTCTTCACTAAGCTGGCGGTGAGTGGAGCTAGCAGGGTGTAGTACGCAGCTCTTAATATCAGCTACGTGTACTTCTAAGCTAATAAGCTTGAGATGATCGATAAAGCGAGCACCACCATCGCGACCACCCTTTAAGGTAAAGGCCATAACACCAGAACAGCCCTTTGGTAAATACTTTTGAGCTAAAGCATAATCTGGACTTTCTGGTAAGCCAGGGTAGGAGACATACTCAATCTTATCGCTGCTTAAGAGGAATTGAGCTACAGCTAAAGCATTAGAGCAATAGCGCTCCATACGTAAAGGTAAGGTCTCTAAACCTTGATTGATATAAAAAGCATTTTGTGGGCTTTGGAGACAGCCTAAGTCACGAATGAGCTGGGCACGAGCCTTAACAATATAAGCAGCCTTACCAAAGGCTTTAGTATAAACACATCCATGGTAGGACTCATCTGGCTCGCTAAATTCAGCAAACTTATCTTTATGAGCTGCCCAATCGAAATTACCTGAGTCGACAATCACACCACCAACACCTAAAGCATGACCATCAATGTACTTGGTAGTAGAGTGCATTACGATATCAGCACCATGCTCAATAGGACGGCATAAATAAGGGGTAGCAAAAGTATTGTCGACAATTAAAGGTACGCCATGGTCATGAGCTAGCTTAGCCATACGCTCAATATCAAGTACCTTAGTAGAAGGATTTGCTACAGTTTCAGCAAAGACAGCCTTAGTATTGGCTCTGAAGTAGCTTGAGAGCTCTTCATTGCTCTTACTTTCATCAACAAAAGTAATTTCAATGCCAAAGCGTTTAAAGGTTACGCCCAAGAGGTTAATGGAACCACCATATAAATTAGAGCAGGCTACAACGTGATCGCCGCTTTGACAGAGATTTAATAAGGAGATTAAGCAAGCTGCCTGACCTGAGGAAGTGCAAATAGCACCTACACCGCCTTCTAAAGCTGCAATTTTGCGCTCTACAGCATCGACAGTAGGGTTAGCTAAGCGAGAGTAGAAAAAGCCTGCGGCTTGTAAGTCAAAGAGCTTAGCTACTTCATCTGTAGAATCATATTTAAAAGTAGTGCTTTGATAGATAGGTAGCGCACCTGGCTCTCCGTTTTTAGGTTGATATCCTGCGTGCAAACACTTAGTTGCGAACTCCATGGAAGCTCTCCTTAAATTATCCAGTTATAGTTAGCGCTCGGCAAATGTTGTGCACAGCAACCTGCGTGAGCAAAAAATAAATCCAGCGTTAATTATCATAGGCTAGCCATAGCTGTTTTAGAGCGGTGCACCAAAATAACTAGGAAATTACGCATATTTGCGAGGGAAAAGAAGTTTTTTGCCCTATTATGGGTAGGTAAGCGTTATCACAAAGGTAGGGACGAGCACACAACTATCATTAAATAAGCTAAGGTGTGCTCGTAGACAATTTACTGAAAGTGGCCATAACTTAGCCTAAAGTTGTATAAATACCAAGAAAATGACGCAAATTCCCCAAAAAAGGGCTCTATTTCACAATTTAAGAGCATGATCCTAAGCTCAAGCTGAGTAACTTGCTATAAGATCATAGTAAGTAGGAGGGTGCTTTATGTTCAAATATTTAGCTTTAGCTTTATTGCTTACTATTCCTGGAGTAACTATGGCACAAAATCCTTGTGCGCTTTATGAGAGTTTGCGTACCTCACCTACTCCTGAAGTAGTTAAAGTGCAAGTACTAGGAGCCCAGCAGGGCATAGTAGGGGTAATGATTTTAGGTTTACCCAAAAAGCTTAATGTGAGCTTAAATGGTATTGATGTGTCACATCTTACTAGCGATAAGCAGCAGATAGTATGTGGTCGTGGTGCTATTGGGGAGCTTAGGTCTTATGATTTACGTGCGCTTAAGATTTCAGGAGGATATTTTCAGGTACAAGCTGATAGCTGTTTAGATGGTATGAGCGTGTCTTGTAATTAATAGTCAGAAGTTGCCACGCTAGACAACACCTCAGGCTTGGCAACACTTATGATAATCTAGTTAAGATATTAACACCTAATATAGGTGCAAACAATTAAAATAGCACTATTAATGTGCTATTTGCTTATAAAGCACGCACAATAGATAAATTATGATTAAATCGTGTGTAAAAGAGCTGTGCTAGAGATTTAAAGTAGTTTGTGTGCGTGCTTTTGTTTTACGAACACAAAAAAGGCCCTCATCTTAAAGCAGACGAGGGCCTTTAGTGATCTAATTTAAGCTAAATTTTAGAGCTTATTGAGCTCTTCAATCTGAGCCTTGATCTTGGCTAATTGCTCCTTATTTAAAGCAACTTGAGCCTTGGCACCTTCAATGATCTTAGCTGGAGCCTTAGAGACGAAAGCTTCGTTTTGTAACTTAGACTCACCGCCTTTAATTAATCCTTCTAACTTAGTGGCCATCTCATTTAAGCGCTTAAGCTCATCTTCTTTATTGATGAGATCTTTCATTGGAATTAAGACCTCAGCAGTAGCTAATGGCTTGGAGACACAAGGAGGTAAGCTCTCAGTGCCGACAAAGCTTGGCTTTTCAATATTGCTCAATAAGGTTAAGTAGTTAGAGTAGTTCTCTACACAGTTGCGCTCGAAATCACCTGCACCTCGTAACATGACGCTTAAGGTTAAAGCTGGGCTGGCTTTCATCTCAGCACGTAAGTTACGTACACAAGTAATGAAGTCCTTGATCCAAGCAATAGCCTTTTCAGCCTCTTCGTCTTGAGCATACTCACTAGCAAGTGGGTATGGAGCAGTCATAATGGTCTTATCTGCATTCATGCGATCGAGCATTGGAGCGCACTGTTGCCAGATAGTCTCAGTAATAAATGGAATTACTGGGTGAGCCATACGTAAGATGGTCTCTAAGACGTTAACTAAGGTGTAGGCAGTAGCATCCTTTTGAGCTTGGGTAGCATGCTCGTCCTTTAAGATAGCCTTAGTAAACTCTAAGTACCAGTCGCAGTACTCGTTCCAGATAAACTCATAGATAGAGGCGGCTACTTGGTCAAAGCGGAAGGCATTCATGTGGCTTTCAATAGTCTCGATGCACTTGGAAAGCTTGGAGAGAATGAAACGATCAGCTAAGCTTAAATCGCTATCATTTGGCTTTTGTAACTTATCAGCAGTAACATTCATGAGCACGAAACGAGAAGCGTTCCATAGCTTGTTACAGAAGTTACGATAGCCCTCTAAGCGCTTCATATCCCAGTTAATGTCGCGACCATTTGAGGCAAGAGCACATAAGGTAAAGCGTAGAGCATCAGTACCGTGTGGAGCAATACCGTCCTTAAATTGCTTGCGAGTACGCTTAGCGATCTTCTCTGCAATTTGTGGCTGCATCATATTGGCTGTACGCTTAGCTACTAAGTCATCAACACTGATACCGTCAATCATGTCGATAGGATCTAAGACATTACCCTTAGACTTGGACATCTTTTGGCCTTCTTCATCACGAATTAAGCCAGTGACGTAGACAGTGTGGAATGGAACTTGAGAAGTGCCATCTTCATTCTTGATAAAGTGCATGGTCATCATGATCATGCGAGCGATCCAGAAGAAGATAATATCAAAGCCAGTAACTAATACTGAAGTTGGGTGATACATCTTCAGGAGCTTGTCAGTCTCTGGCCAGCCTAAGGTTGAGAAAGTCCATAAAGCAGAGGAGAACCAGGTATCAAGTACATCAGGATCTTGAGTTAAGGTAACATCAGCGCCTAAGTTATACTTGCTGCGTACTTCAGCTTCATTGCGGGCTACATAGACCTTGCCTTGCTCGTCATACCAAGCAGGAATGCGGTGGCCCCACCATAATTGACGAGAAATACACCAATCTTGTAAATCACGCATCCAAGAATAGTACATATTGGTGTACTGAGCTGGTACGAACTTAATGCGACCGTCTTCTACAGCCTCTAAAGCTTCTTTACCTAAAACCTTAGCACGGACATACCACTGATCGGTAAGCATTGGCTCAATAGGTACGCCACCACGATCACCAAATGGTTGGGAGAGGGTGTGATCTTCAATATGATCTAACAGACCAAGCTGCTCTAAGTCAGCTAAGATAACATCACGAGCCTTAAAGCGCTCAAGACCACGATAAGCCTCTGGAATAAAGTCAGTAGTCTCAGTAGAGGCCTCACCATTGGTATCACAAACTTCAGCACTGTCACGAACACAAGCTTCTTCAGTGAAGATATTAACCATAGGTAGAGCATGACGCTTACCTACAGCATAGTCGTTAAAGTCGTGAGCTGGAGTGATTTTAACGCAGCCAGTACCAGTTTCCATGTTGGCATGTTCGTCAGCTACAATTGGAATACGACGGCCAACTAATGGTAATACTAAGAATTTGCCTACTAAGTCGTTAAAGCGCTCGTCATTAGGGTTTACGGCTACAGCAGTATCACCTAATAAAGTCTCAGGACGGGTGGTAGCTACTAATAAGTAGTCTTTGCCTTCCTTAGTCTTAAGTCCATCGGCTAATGGGTAGCGGATGTACCACATAGAGCCCTTAACTTCCTTGTTTTCTACTTCCAAGTCAGAAATGGCTGTACGTAACTTAGGATCCCAGTTAACTAAACGCTTGCCGCGATAGATTAAATCATCGTCATAAAGGCGAACGAAAACCTCTAAAACAGCCTCGCTCAAGCCTTCATCCATAGTAAAGCGTTCACGAGTCCAGTCAACAGAGTCACCTAAACGACGCATTTGACGGGTAATAGTGCCACCAGATTGCTCTTTCCACTGCCAAATACGATTAATGAACTCCTCACGACCTAAGTCATGACGGGTAAGACCCTCTTCGGCAGCTAGCTTGCGCTCTACTACCATCTGAGTTGCAATACCAGCGTGATCAGTGCCGCATTGCCATAAGGTGTTGTCACCTTTCATACGGTGGTAGCGGATCATGGCATCCATAATGGTCTGCTGGAAAGCGTGACCCATGTGTAAGGAGCCAGTTACATTTGGTGGTGGTAATGCAATTGAGAAAGATGGTTTAGAGCTATCGCCATTTGGCTTAAAGAAACCCTGCTCCTCCCAATTTTGATAGATTTTGCTTTCAAAATTTTCGGGTTGGTAGGTCTTATCCATATTAATAATCCTAGAGTTGACTAAATTGAGCACCAATACGCTATCAGGTTATGCCAAATGGCAGGCCTCTTAGCCAAATACCATTTGGCATAACTTGCTGGTGCATCCGCGTTTTTCTTTAGTAAGAGCTGATTGTACTCTAAAAATCATGTTCTTTAGAGTTTTTATTATTGCTTAGGCATTTTTGATCTCAGAGATAAAGCCCTTATAATAAGCTTTAATGTAATTGTTGTGAGGTTGGTTTATGCAAGATCAAAACAGCCGCGCTGCTTTATTAAAAGCGCGTGAGGAAGCTAAAAAAGAATATCAAAGGCTCAAAGAACAAGAGCGCTTGCAACATCCTCATATTCCTCAATCTAAGAAATCGAGTATGCGTTTAGGCACTTACATCTTATCTTTAGTTCTCTTAATCATAGCAGTAGCTGGTGGCTGCGCTTTTTGGGGCTATCGTCAGTTAGAGTCTCTTAATAGCGTGGTTATTAGTGCTCAAGAGGAGCCTTATGAACTCAAAGAGGGTGCAACTTTAAATACAGTAGTGCGTGACTTAGCGCCTAAGAGCTATAACCCTTATTTACTTTCTTTATGGGTCAAGCTCCATCGCCATGAGTATAGTGTTATTCAAAAGGGCCCTTATCTTATTGATGGTATTAAGACCTTACCGCAAATTTTAGATGATATGGAACAGGGCAATATTGTCAAAATTAAGCTGCCTACTATTCCTTTAATTGAAGGTATGACTATTACTATGGTTCAGCGTCGTTTAAGTGCTCGTAAAGATATCATTCAAGATGATACTTTATCTAATATTCTTGCCTCTCCTGAGGACTTTATTAAAACAACCTTAGTGAAAAATAGCGCCGATGAGTCACTTTTACAAGCAATAGGTGGTACCCATAGTTCTCTTGAGGGCTTATTAATGCCTGCCACCTATGAGTATGTGCCAGCTAAAAGCCATAGTGTAGAGCTGTTGTCCCATGCTTTAATCAAGATGGCTAATTTCATGCGCGAGCGCTATATCGAGCGTGACCAAAGTATTGATGATGTCTTGTCTGATCCTTATCAAGTATTGATTATGGCCTCTTTGGTAGAGCGTGAGAGTTCTCTTAAAAGCGAACGCTCTTTAATTGCTGGTGTATTTTTAAATCGTCTGCGTAAGGGAATGAAGTTGCAAACAGATCCTGCAGTCATGTATGGTGTAAGCCCTGACTTTAAAGGACCATTAAGATTATCTCAATTGCGCAACGATACCCCATATAACACTTATACTAGAGCAGGCTTGCCTCCAACTCCTATTGCTATGCCGTCTAAAGAGTGTATTGAAGCTGTATTAAATCCTGCTCAGACCAAAGCTATTTACTTTGTGGCTAAAGGTCCAGATCCTCAAGATGGTCATATCTTCTCTAGTAGCTTGAACGAGCATAATAAGGCTGTTAAGCAATATCGCAAGGCAGTACGTGAGTATAAGCAAAGTCTGCAAGAACCCAAGTAGGCCTTTTTAGCACTCTATTAAGATAGAGCAAGGTATAATGAGAGGTTATTTTTTTTTGATCCATTAGGGGATATATGCGGTGAGCAAGCAAGGTCTATTTATTACTTTAGAAGGTGGTGAAGGTTGCGGTAAGACCACTATGATGCCTGTTATTGAGGAGTTTTTTACCTCACAAGGTTATCAAGTAGTGTGTACTCGTGAGCCTGGAGGCACAAAAATAGCTGAGCAGATCCGTAATATCTTGCTAACTAAAGATGACAGCGAAAACTTGTGTGCTAATAGTGAGCTCTTATTAATGTATGCGGCTAGAGCTCAATTAGTGACAAGTAAGATTAAGCCTTTGCTTGAGCAAGGCAAGGTCGTGATCTCAGATCGTTTTGATCTCTCTTCGGTAGCTTATCAAGGTTATGGTAGAGGTATTAGCCTTGAGACTATTGCTAAGATAAGAGATATTGCTATTGGTGATTTTAAGCCTGATTTAACCTTACTCTTTGATTTGGATGTAAGAGTGGGCTTAGAGCGCGCAAGTAAGCGCTCTGCTGCCGATCGCTTTGAACAAGAGTCTTTAGACTTTTTTAATAAGGTGCGTCAAGGATTTTTAGAGCAGGCACAATATCATGCTCATAAGGTTAGCATTATTGATAGTGCTCAGAGCATTGAACAAGTTAAAGAGCAAGTTATTGAGTCTCTAGTGGGCCTGATGCCTAAGGAGTAGAGTATGTTATATCCGTGGCTTCAGCCTTATTTTGAACAGTTTTTGACGTCCTTAAAGTCAGGACGCTTGAGCTCTTCTGTTATTATTGCAGGCGACTATGGTTTGGGCGGGCGTTATTTAGCCTTACAAATGGCTAAGACTTATTTGTGCCCTAATAAGAGTGATACTGGTCCTTGCCATCAATGCCGATCTTGCCAAAGCTTTGAGCGTTTGATGAATAAGGATTTAAAAGTAGCTTATAGTTCTACTCTTGAAGAGTCCAAAAAGGACTATGATTTTACTTATGATTGCTCAGGATTGATGGTTCGTGATAGTTCGGCTCAAGCACGCTCTTTGCGCATTGATACTATGCGCAAGATTCCTGAGTTTATTTATGAAGCTCCAGCAGGTGGTGTAGGTAAGGTCGTTATTATCGATAATGCCGAGTTAATGTCGACAGGTGCTGCCAATGCCATTTTAAAGACTTTTGAAGAGCCGCAAGTGGGCACTATGATCATTATGCTCACCCATAGCTTAGAGCAATTACTGCCTACTATCTTGTCGCGTGCAGTGAAAATAGTCCTTAAAGAGATTGATGGCCAACAAGCTTTAGACTTTTTATTAAATAAAGATTACCAAAAGCCTATGCGCATTAAGCGTATGGATATATCTGCAGATGAGCACTTGTCTCAAGAGCAAAAAGATATTGCTGCTTGTCCTGGCTTGCAAACACCTATTGATTTAGTGCGAGCTCAAATCGCCCTTGCACTTAATTCTTATGCACCTCTTAGTGCTATGAAGATGTTGCTTAAAGGCGATGATATCAAGGTATTGCAGGCTCTTAGTGCTTTGGTGCGTTCTATTAACACTCAAGATCCCTATGATCTAGAAGTCTTAACGGCTTTAGAGGATCTTGATAAAGACACTCAGGTACGCCTTTTGCGTCAATTGGTTCTGGAGATTTTAAAGTACAAGGCCTATGTTCCTATCGAGCAATTGCCACTAGTTAGGTATAGTCAGGCTACTTGTTTAGAGCGTTTAAGTGCAGAGCACTTGTTTGAAGCTTATGATATGCTTAGCCATTTAGAGGATCGTCCTGGATTGATTGCAGCGCGTGCTCCACGTGCTTTAATGCGAGTATGGCTTCAAGCTTTCAAAGCTGATATGAAATAGGAAGAGACAGCAGTGCTATTAGATAAGTATATCTTTAAAGAGCTACTCAAGTCGCAGCTGGTAGTGCTTATGGTTTTGATTGCTATCTTTGCAGGTCAAAGCATTGTACGTCTTATGTCTGAGGCCGTGGTCTCAGGCTTGCCACCGCGCTTAATCTTATTATTCATGCTCTACTCTTTGCCTGACTTCTTGGTATATTTGATGCCTTTGACTTTATATATAGCCATCATCATTACTCTAGGCCGAATTTGCTCAGACTCAGAGATGGTGGTCATGCGTTCTGTGGGCTATTCGCCTATGCGTATTACCTTGGTAACTTTATTCTTAGGTCTCATTTCTGCATTAGTAGTAGGCTATATCTCTACTGTGGTTACCTATAAAGCAGCCAATGCCCGCAACATCCTAGAGCAACAAGCGGCCAATGATCCTGAGTTCTTGCCTATTGAAAGCGGTCGTTTTGTCAATTTTGGTTCTTTTAACATTTATGTTGAGGACGTCAAGAACAAAGGAACTGATGAAAAAGACGTTTCTAATATTTATGTCATTGAGTCAGGTCAGAGCAATTCCATTACTGTAGCTAAAGAAGGACATATCATCGTTGATGAAGATGGCTTACGTTGGTTAGAACTTTCTGATGGTAGACGCTATGAAAATCCTGTTGATGGTAGTTTTAGACAAGGTGAGTTCTCCAGTTTTAGAGCTCCTGTGTCAGGTAATATTACCGATGAAACGCGTGAGCGTCGTACGATTTCCCGTACCAGTACAGCTGATCTGTGGAATAATGGCAAAAGCTTAGGTGAGTTAGTAGAGCTGCAATGGCGTATCTCGCCTATTTTAGCTACTTTAGTCATGTGCATTGTAGCCGTGCCTTTATCAATGGTTAACCCTCGTCAAGGACGCTTTGCACGCTTAATGCCAGCTATTTTGATTTATCTGGCTTATTACTTATTCTTACTTTCAGTACGTAATTTAGTCCAAACTGAGACGTTAAGTATCTATCCTGGCATGTATATCATTCCAGTGGCGTTCTTACTCTTGGTAGCTATTCCGCTGAACTTGCCTAAGTCTCATATCAAGCATATTAGGCATCAAAAGAAGATGCAAAAAGCACAAGCAGCAGGAGATAAAGATGGGCTTTAGTATTATCGATCGCTATGTTGGTAAAAGCGTCCTTTTCTTTACTTTAATCTCAGCTGTAGTACTGTCGCTTATTGCTGCGATCATTACTTTTATTGATCAGACGCGTCATTTAGGTCAAGGTGATATTGATATTATCTTCTTGATCACTTATGTTGCTTTGCGTACTCCTACATTGACAGTCATGCTTTTTCCTGTCTCAGTTTTAATTGGCGGTGTGGTGGGCTTAGGCTTATTATCCAAAAACTCTGAGTTGGTAGTTATTCAAAGTGTGGGCTGGTCGAAAGCTAAGATCATCTTAAGTGCCTGTAAAGTAGTAATTCCTGTAGCTATTTTGGTTTCGCTAGCAGGTCAGACTATCATTCCTGAGGTTAAGCAATATGCAGAAAATCGCTATAACTTTGCTTCCTCAGAAGGACGTTTATCTCGTACAGGTTGGGGGTTGTGGATTCGTGAGGGTGATAGCTTTGTCTTTATTCGCCGTACAATGTCAGATAACTCTATCCATGAGATCGCTCGTTATGACTTTGATGGCACCAAGCTCTTGAAGGTGAGCAAGGCAGCTTCGGGAGCTTATGATAGCTCGATTAAAAAGTGGAATATCTTTAATGTCAAAAGCTATAACTACTTTGAAGATCGTATTGTCATTGAGCAGCATGACTTAGAGCATTGGGAGCTTTATTTAACTCCTGAGCGCCTGGAGGTCTTTAATCTTAATAATGATGAGTTGACGGTAAGCGAGCTGTATGACTATATCCATTATTTAGAAGCTAATAACATTGATGCTGCTCGCTATCGTACTATCTTGTATAAGAAGTTCATCTCTCCTATATCAATGATAGTAATGCTCTTGCTTGGTGCTTCTACTGTATTTGGCAGCATGCGCTCTATTCCTATGTCAGCACGTGTTCTATTAGGTTTGTTAATTGGTTTTGTCTTTTATATAACCAATGAGATCTTGCCTAACTTTACATATTTGATAGGACTTCCTCCTTTGGTGGGGGTGTGTTTGCCTTCATTGATATTTACTATATGTTCGCTTTTGGCGCTTAATCGCAAAGTTTAAAATAAAGGCCACCTCTTTGATAAAGGTGGCCTTTTAGTTTTTTGGGGGATTTAATTTAAGATGAAGGGGAATTAATCGTCGTCATCGTCATCGTCATCATCATCGTCATCATCATGATTGCCAATAGTGATGAGATCGGTGCTAATTTGCCATTTAAGATTATCATTATCGGCACTAATGGAGATGCCTGCTTGGGCAGGAGAGAAACCTAGGACTATGCTACATAAGAAAATAGTAGCTAACAGATATTTAAGCATAAATGCTCCTAAAGCATGGACAACTACAATAGCACTATAATTAAGATTACATAGATTGCGCTTAGGAACTAGTAGGAGCTCTGGATTTCTTGAGCTGTATCGCAATAATTATAGATACAACATATAGGACAAATAAAAGCTCAATGAAGAGCTTAATATTTATGGTGCCAAAGATGGGACTCGAACCCATACACTATCGCTAGCGGCGGATTTTGAATCCGCTGCGTCTACCAATTCCGCCACTTTGGCTCACGGGTGCTCATTTTACAAAGCTTAATGGCACTTGTCTAGCTTTTTTTAACTTTTTCCTAACAAATTTTGAGATCAGGGGAGAACCCCCTGATCTTAAGGCGCCTCATAGGATAGGTAATTACATTGAGCTCATAATAGTATAAAAGGCACCAGTAATTACCACACAAGCTAAGGCAACTACTAAGAGCTGCATTACCATGCGCTGATAGGCAATACCCAAAAAAAAGAAAGAGAACATCAATAGCGTACTAAAGATGATCATAGGAGTAGATGGAAAAAGAGCAATTAAAGCCGTAAGCAGTACAAAAAGACCAATGACAAAGGTAATCATGGAGCGACGCTGCTTAGCTTGCATCTCTGCTTTGCGCTTGGCATCACGCTCTTGTTTGATCTTACGTTGCTCTAAAACTTTATTTTTAGCACTCTCAAGCTTTTCACGTCTTTCTCGATACTTTTGTTCCTGCATCTCTCTTAAAGACGGGAGACGTCCTTTGCTACTTGGTTGATTGCCCTCGGGGGCTTTAGAGCCAGAGACAGGCGTTTGATCAGGTTTTTTAGCGGTGGCCATAGTAAAAAAAGAGCTCCTAAAGAGGCGAAAATTCTTGAGAAGATAAAAGTGTCTAGCATCAGCCTATAACGGCAGAGATAGCGTAAATCTTTAAAGCTGAAAACTATCGTATCTAGGTTAGAGCTAAAGTAGCGCATTATAAGTTAATTTAGCCTTAGTCATAATATTAGTAGCGCGGAAACCCCTGTCTTTAGACAGGGGAGGAAGCG
>Reba_p2__coassemble_360_pt1 | contig 43365 bp, 33 predicted proteins | sample Reba_p2__metabat2_low_PE_017 | metagenome-assembled genome bin Reba_p2 | reverse complement strand
GCTCCTATATCTGTATTGAGAGAATATATAGAGAATCAAGATCGACCGCTATAATATTAGTAATATGTAGGCTTACATCTCCACCTCAACTCTTCGAGTTATAGATGGAGAATTACGCCTATTTGTTAAAAAAATCTCGTTTGGATAAACTTATGCAGCTTCAAAACTTGTTAAAGTATTTATCGTATCCTGTTAAAGCGATAGTTTCACGCAACTTCTACTTTGAGGTGATGCTCAAGATGAAGGGCGTGGGCTTGGTTTATTTGTTAGTGTTATGCTCCGCTTGTGCCTTGGCAGCTACTACACAAGTTCAAGATGTACTCTTAAAGTTCAAGTCTTTAGAGCTTTCTACAGTAGTGGCGCAAATTCCTGCGAGCACTATCTCGGCTCAAGGTGTACTAACAGCTAATAATCCTCAAGATAATAAGCCTTTATCTATTTACAATTCCCATCAAGAATTGGTTATGTCTTATAACCTTGATAATACCCCTGTAGAAGGTGAGGTCGCTCCTATTACCATTACCTCCCATGCCGCTATCATTCAAACTTCTGAGGGTACTATTAATGTGCCTTGGACTTCGGTGTATGGCAATAATGGTGCGCAGTTTGAACCTTTACATGCCGCTCAAATGCTTGATCAGGCTTTTAATGCCTCTTTTGTCACCATTTGGATGGTAGTAACTTTATGGATCTTCTCGTCCTTAGCCTTTATAGTATTAATTGCCGCTTGCTTAACTAAGATCTTGTGTCTGCTGATCTCTCGTATGAAGGTATCCTTTACCTTATGCTTGCGCTTAAATGCCTTTGGCTCTACAGTAATTGCCTTTTTTATCTTAGCTCAGTTCTTCATTAATATCTCTTTATCTTATATTGTAATGTGTCTGGTGCCAGCTATTTATAGCCTGTCGTTCTTAGCCTTAGTTCGCCGTACTTTAAATAAGGCGGCTGACGATCCTAAGTTTGCGCTCTCGTCTAATAATCCTTTTGCTTCTTTGTTTGAGCGCCAAAGTCGTACTAATGAAGATGGTTCACTAGACACTGGTCCTGAATTTGATAAGCTAAGCACAGAAGATCAAGAGCGCCGTATGGCCAACTTACAACGCAATGGCCGCTCAGGTAGAGTAGAATTTAGTTATGATCAAAATCAGTACTATAAAGAGCATCCTGTCTCTCAAAGTACCCAAGCTCAGAGCACTGACAAGAGCAATAACAATAACGACGACAATAATAACAACAATAGCTCAAGCTTTATCCCTTAAACCAAACTAGAGCCCTCGCTAGAGGGCCTTTTGTTCTAATATGGAGGTTTATATGTTACGCAAGATGGCAGCTACAGTAGCATTAGTAGGAAGTATGGCTGCTTTTAGTAATGCTAATGCACTAGTTTTAGAGTGCACCAATGTGGCTGATAAACCAGTCTCACTAGCGGTAGCTTACTTAGACTATGATGGCAAAACTTGGATGACTGAGGGCTGGTACAATTTAGATGCAAACTCACGTGCCAATATTGAGCTTGATAGTGCTAATAATGTCTTCTATATCTACGGCGAGTTCCAAGGTGGGGTGCAAGTCTCAGGTGGTCAAGGTGCGTTAGAGTTGCCTATTTACTATCGCACTTTTAAGTATATTTATGGCCAAAATAAAGATAAGCCTGATGATACTGTGTTATTTGTTCAAGGTAGTGCTGAAAACAACGTATCACAGATCACCTTAGGCCCAATTAAGCAATAAGCAAGAAAAACGGCGCATAATGCGCCGTTCTTATTTTTAACCTCTTTCGCCTTGCTCTAGCCACATACGAGCCATAGCTAAGTTGGTATCAAAGTCCATAGCTCCACCTGTAAAGCCTGCACGGTGAATGAAGATAGTGCCATTTAAGCCTGTTACTTCATCTAAGGCTTCAAAATCAAGGCCACGCCAGCTTTTTGGAGCAGTGAGCTTATTTCTAAAGCGCTCAGCCTTGGAGTAAGGTAGAGATTGCACACGCCAGCCGCGCTTTCTATCAGGATAGACAGCAATCATGCAGTCTTTGAAGGTCTCAAAGTTAGAAAGTACAGCCTGAGTCCATGGCAACTTCTCATGCATAATAAGAATAGGGCCACCATCATAAACTCTTAAGACCTCAGCAATACCCATTTCAGTATAAAGAGCATTGATAGCTGCATTAATGAGCAAGTTCTTTAAGATCTTCACGGTATTCATGAAGTTCTTGTCTTGCTCGGCACCTGAGACATTAGGCAAGTTTTGCATAGCTACTAAGTAGGAGATATCAGGAGAGTAACGGTAGAACTCGTTGAGCTCATCCATAACTCTTTGCTCACCTTCATTAGTTACTTGTACCTGGGCATTTAAATAACTATTGAGCTGACCATTGTCATTAAGATCAACGCCATACATGATCTCTTTGTCAATGCGTGCTTGGGCCGCCTTATAAATTTCAGGAGTGATCTTCTCACGTTGTTCAAAAGTAAAATACTCTTGAGCAATCTTGTGGAGATACTTGTCGCCAAATTTAAGCCACATTAAACCAGCAGTGGCATAGTTGATACCATTGTCACGGCTTAAGTTAAATTCATTAGAGTGATGGTCAAAGTGCTTATCATCATTGATTCCTGACACATCAATAATAATGTCAGCTGTCTCAAGCAGCTGGGGATCACGAGAGCGAATGACTTGAGAGCGTTCGTAAATGTATGAAATTACCGCACAAGCGAGTGTCTCGTCCGCATGAAAACTACCATCATGGGTTGCTATTAACACAGTTCTCCCCTTAGCAAGAATCAATATTTTGCAATAAGTTAAAAGGTGCCATCAGTTACAGATAACTGACAGATTTGAATTATATGATTTTAGCATTTTATGGCCTATTTAGGGTAAAATGCTCACCGCGAAAACTAATATTAATTTTATTTAGGTGGTTATCTGTGACTATTAAACTCAACAAAATCTATCTTGCTCCTATGGAGGGCGTCTGTGACAGCCCTATGCGTAAGGTTCTAACCCATTATGGAGCTTACGATGAGTGCTTCTCTGAGTTTATTCGCGTTACTACCGATGTCTTGCCTTATAAGACGCTTTTAAGAGATGTTCCCGAGCTTAAAGAAGATGGCAAAACTGCTTATGGTTGTCCTTGCCGTGTTCAGCTTTTAGGTGATGTGCCAGAGCCTTTGGCGCAAACTGCACTGCGTGCGGTGGAAGTTGGTGCTAAAAGTATTGATCTTAACTTCGGCTGTCCTTCTCGCTTTGTCCATCATGGTGGCTCTATGCTGTTAAAGGAGCCTGAGCTCTTACATAGTATTGTCTGCCGCGTTCGTGAGGTCTTAGATCCTAGCATTTTCTTGTCAGTTAAGTTTCGCTTAGGCTTTTTAGATGCTAGTGAGTTACCAGAAATTGTCAAAGCTGTAGCTGTAGACGGTGTCAATGAGCTCATTATTCACGCTCGCACCCGTAAAGACCTTTATAAGAAAGAAGCTTTAAATTGGGAGGCTATTGGTGCTATTGCAGGCCAGACCAATAATATTCCTGTAGTAGCTAATGGTGACATTGTCTCTTTTGAGACCTCACAGCAATGTGCTCATATCACTAAGACTGACCGTCAAATGATTGGCCGTGCTATTTTTGCTATGCCTAATATCCCTCAAGTATTAAGGGGGCAAGAGCAGCCTTATCCTATGGAGAAAGTATTTGCCATTGCCTGGGAATTTGCTATGGAGCTGGTAAGTCGCAGTTATCCAGAAAAGTCCGTTATGGATCGTTTAAAGCAGTTCTTAGGCTGGGCTCAAAAGTACGATCAAGGCTATCAAGAGTTCTTCCGCACTTTCTGCCGCTCACAAAGTGTATTTGAGGCACAGCAATTGCTAGCAGCTAAGATGCAAGAGCTGACAGATAAGCAAGGTGCGATCGAAGGCTCTTAATTTACGCTCAAATTAGAGCATAATATATAAGGTTGCTCCCTTAATAGAGGGCAAGCAGATTTTAGATTTCCATAAGGCGATTTATGATGGCACTTAAGATAGCTAGATATTTAGCAGTAGGCGCACTGTCTTTGGCTGTTTGTGGTGTATCTTCATTGGCTAATGCAGCTGCTGTTGATGATGCCCAACAAATCGAGGCGCAAAGTCAGGAGTATATGCGCAACATTGTTCCTGTGTACTTCCCGCCTGTTCCTTTTGGCTGGTCAATTTCCATTGAGGACAATGTAGTACGTTATGTCAATGTTGCTGCGGCCAAGGGGGGCAAGGGCCAAGGTACTACTATCAAGATGCGCTACACCCGCAAGACCTCACGTATGGATGCCTCCTCTTATATGGATTGGTACATTCATAGTCACTCTTGTAGCGATAAGGTTACCCAAGGCAAAGGCTTTTACACTACCTCTTGTGTCAATAGCAACACCTATACTATTGTCTTAGGTGAGGTCAATAACATGTACATTATTGAACTCATTGGTGATTACAATAATGCTGCTCGTGCCATTATCGAAAATTACGTAGGCTCTATCATTAGAGGCAAACGTGTCTTTGCTGACCGCTCCATAGGCGAGCTCAATCAATAATCCTTCCTAAAGCCAAGCTCTCACGAGCTTGGCCCTATCTCTTAGTGCTCTCTTTTCTTGACCAAGCAATACTTAAATTACCTGCCTTTCTGATCTGAGCTGATATAGGATAGTTGATTCAATAATTTCACAATCGCAGAGAAAAGTCTCGTGTCTTTTATGGGTAAATCCCTCTTTGCCACTTGTTTAGCATTTAGTCAGTTAAGTTGAGGGCAATTGGCTGTACTTAACCATTCCTTTAGGGGTATTATGTCCAGCTCCTTGCTCCATAGCATTTAGGCAGACGATAGTATGTCTTAATATTAGTAGCGCTTCCGCCTCTGTCTAAAGACAGGGGAGGAAGCGCACTCCTTTTTGATTACAGTGAGAAATGTTTTTCGTTTTTCGATAAGCTTAAGTTTTTTAGTGGTGATAAGCTTTTAATATGATCTGATATTAATGCTTTCCACAAGCAAGCGCGTAAGGGCAAAGAGGCATCTTCGACTTTAATTAAAGCTATGTTTAGTTCAGGCAATTAATATTTGCTATGCGATCACTAAAGTTGTCGCAGTAATTAAGCAAGAATATAATGCAATTGAGATCTTGCATGGTAAGTTCATTAAAGTCGTCAATATCACTAGATTCAACATAGGTATCAATAATAGACTCTACTTCTTTGTGATTTTTTTTAAGCATGATAAGTGCTGATTTGGCCAAGTTAATATTGCCCCCATCTTGAACGTTTTTTATCAAGAGACCTAAAAATTTCTGCACATCATCATGGTACGCACCATTATTAGCTCTAGTTGCAGAGCTATTATTGGTACCAGAGCTTGAGTCATCAATATTAGTTGAGCTAGAACGATCAAATATTGAGTCTACAAAGTCTACAAAGTTAGAGGTAACAGAGCCTGAGTAATCAAGATTAGTTGAACTAGAGCGAGCAAAGATTGAGTCTACAAAGTTAGAGGCAACTATATGATTGATGTAGGTGCTCTTCATCTTTGATGGCAAGGCAAAGCTGCTTTCAAGAATCTCCATATTATCTGGTTTTTTTCGTGGTTGATCGATTACTGAAGGATGCAAAACTAGGCTTTTATCCCAAGCAGATAGATTGACCTTATAATCATTAAAGACCACTAGTATGCTGTTGAGCATAAAAATATCATTAACATGTACATCTTGGCATTTAATAGCAGAGTTATCCAAAATCGCCATAGCAATATCAATATCTAGTCGATTTATTTCGATGAGGCTTCCTCCCAAGCTTGGGGTACTAGTAATAGTCAATGTTCTGGCTACAATGGCATCAGCCTTAAAATTATAGCCATTAGTTTGAATAAACACATTTGGAGCAACAATGGTCATCCCCGTAAGATCTAAATTGCGATCAAGATTGATTAAGCAAAATTCTGCTGCTGTATCAATAACATCGATATAATTCTCATTAGAATATTGAAATATATTTTCAATTTTAGAACTAATATTTTCAATGTAATATGAAAAGTCAACAGTAAAATATTCAAGACATGCATCATCATCACAACTGCTACTAACAATAAGGGGAATACTACTATTAGTAGGGTCGTTTTTTTTAGTTAAGGTAAGACATGAGGATAAATTCCAGTAATCACGACAGTTGAGAATGACGCCTTCTTGTTGGTGCTTGATTACCTCATCAATGAGGTCTTTCATTTGCGACTTATAATCACGACAGTTGAGAATGACGCTTTCTTTTTTCTGCTTGATTACCTCATTAATAAGGTCTTTCATTTGCGATTTAAGTTGCATAGTTTTTGCCTTTTATAGAGAACAGAATGGGTTTAGCAGGCTGACTTAAAGTGGTATTCTTTAAGCTCTTTGCGCATCTTATCAATTTTGTCTTTTAAGGTTAGAGAAAGGAGCTTAGTTTCTTTGATTGTAGCCATCATATCATTAGTAGTAATAGTGGCTTTACGCTCCAAGAAAGCTGTTTCAATGGTGTCTTGTACCAAGGACACTAACTCAGCACCACTAAAGTTTTGAGTAGCTTGAACTAGTTTATCGATGTCAATATCGCTTTCATGGTACTTATCACTTTCCATAAGCAAGGTAAGCAACATTAGGGCTCGAGCTTCTTCATTAGGAAGATCGATAAAGAATAGTTCGTCAAAACGACCTTTACGCATTAGCTCTGGAGGTAAGTTAGTAATATTGTTGGCTGTGGCAATAATAAAGACAGGTTGCTCTTTTTCTTGCATCCAAGTGAGGAAATTGCCAAATAGGCGGGTGGTAATAGTACTACCACCATCATCACTGCCTAGTCCTGTAAAGGCCTTTTCAATCTCATCTATCCATAAAATGCATGGTGCAATAGACTCGGCAAGCTGCAAAGATGTACGCATATTGCGTTCAGACTCACCTACGTACTTACCAAAAATGCGCCCAAGATCCATCTTAACCAAAGGAACACCAAATTTTTGGGCAGCAGCTTTAGCAGCCTGACTCTTACCACAGCCAGGAATACCTACAAGTAAGATACCTTTAGGCTTTTCTTTCAGACCGAAAGCGAAAGCTTCATCTAAGTGTTTAAAGGTAAAGCCCTTTTTCTCTAACCAACTATCAAGCTTATCTAGACCGATAAGATTACAGCTATTGTCTACTTTGACCATTTCTAGTATTGAAGACTTTTTAATGAGCTGCTCTTTTTCGCTTAAGATCAGGTGCTTATTATGACTATTTAAGGTGTGCTTTTCTTGGTAGGCAAGTTTTAAGGTCTTTTTGATTTGCACTTCATTCATGCCCTTACAAGCAGTTGCTAGCTCTGAGATTAACGCAGGAGTAAGGTTAAGCTTAACTTCTTGAGCAAAATCACTTATCAGAGCTTTAATGTTCTCATAAGACGGAAGCGGAATCTCACAGATAGTGATGTAGTGCTCTAAGGCTTTAGGGATCTCAAGTTCAGAAGATACAATAAAGACAGTACACTGATAATCAGGACTATTCATAATGTGCTCAGAGATTTTACGCAGCTGAGCTATCACTCTGTTGTCTTTGAAGCTCTCTTGGATATCTTTTAAGATTATGAAAGTAGGATCATCAAGTCCATCGTCCATATGGTTTTTTAGAAAATCAAAGACTGTATAGCTAGCTTCTTCCTCAAGTGGACATTTCGTGTCAAATTCAACTTGCCCATCAGCATTATTGAACTCTAGGCACAGAGCCTTATTCTTGATTTGCTTAATAAGGGCGTCAACAGCATTAAAGTCGAAATGGTGGATGTAGATGATAGGGAAAGCAGCATCTACATAAGATCTAAGTTTAGCGATAATATCTTGTTGCATAAGAGTACGCATGCCTCTCCTTTGTGTTAAAAACCCAGCCAGCTGCAAACAGTTGATACGGTGCTTGATATGGTGCTACTAATGCTATGACAAAAACTGCTAATGCCAGAGGCACAAGAGCTCAAAAACTTTTTGCTACTTTCAATGGCCTTGTCTTTAAAAGAGCGTGTTGCTTTAATAAACTTCTTGGTGATTGTAGATCCTGCTACCTTGGCTACAGTTCCTCCCACAAAACTTCCTATAGCCGCACCTAAAGGACCAAAGATAGATCCTACAGAAGCACCTAATGCTGCTCCATAAGGAGATACGGCTATAGCTACTTTAGCGGCACAGAAATTATCAGTGCACTCATAAATGCCCTCTCTGACTGTCAGATCCCCATCAGCAACTTTGATCATGGTTTTGACGCTATCTACAGCCAAGCAGGAGGCCATAGCCATATCAATATTAGGAGTGCGCTTAGGAATACATCTGATCGCAAATTCGTCTTCGTCTTTTTCGCAATAGATCTTAAGAGCAGCAGTACATAATGTTTTGATGGCAGTATCTGCGCCTGCTTTTAAAGCCTCTTTAGCGATCTTCTTTCCATCATATTCTTGATCATGGATTTGCTGTGCTAAAGTTAAACCAGCACTAACTCCTGCACTGATTAAAGATGCACCTACACTTTTCTTTAGATATACCTCAGCTACTTCTTTAAAATCAAAGTCTTCAAAAGATTGTTCAGGAAGCTTTCCTTCTTCTTGAGCATCCTTTTGTAATCTCTTGGCTTCTTCTTTGCTTAAAGCATTGCTTTTAGTGCCATCACGAGATTCCATATACTCAGTATTCTTCTTGGCAATGTCTTTGCCTTGCCCTTCTGGTACAAGCTTTTGTTGGCCACGATAGTCGCCTTGTTCAAAATAATCTGCAGTGTGCTGAGCATCTTTGCCATACTTTAACTGATAGCGCTCAGTAGTCTGATTGGTATTTTTATCTTTGATAATAGTATCAACAGAGTTCTTGCCTAAAGGTTGGCCCTCTTTAGCACAACGCTCTGCTTGATAGTTGCTCTCATGCAAGGCTGCTTTATTATTAAATGTTGACACATGATATTGCTCTGCAATGTCGCCATCTAAATTGGGATTTTGGTTAATATTGCCGTTTTTAGTATAGATGACGTCTTTAAAAGCTTGATTGCCTTGCTCTATAGTTTCTTTTACATGATCAATATGAGTGCAGGTCTGTTGTAGCTTCATATGGGTAACCATATCGTGAGCAACAACTTGATACAACTCTGCCTCTTCTCTACTTTCTAAGTAGTTTTCTATTAATTGGCCAGATTTAGCTTGCTCGCTAGTGTAGGTCCAGTCTTTTTGTTTAGCTAAAAAGCTCATCACATTTTGTTGGGACTGCGCATCCATAAGTGCTACGGACTGTTTAAATTCTTTGGCCATCCAAGAAGCGCGAGTGCGTCCTTGCCTTTTAGCTTTAGCTAGTGAGAGCTTCTTTTCTTCATAGCTCTCAACAGAGGCGGTAATCTCTTTGATGTTTTGATCAATGTAAGTCTGATCCTTATCAGGCAGATAGGTTTGAATTTGTGTGCGAAGCCACTCATTGATATTGATATTGCTGTTTTCCTCAGCAGCATCACAATATTTAATGAGCAATTCTTGAGTTAGATTTTGGATGTCCTTGCATTGCTGGTCAACTAAGGACTTTTCATCCAAAGAACGGTCAACAGCTGTTTTGTTCATAAGGGATCTGGGTAAAAGTTAAGGTTAATGGTATTTAAGGCGGGGTAGTTTTGAAAGTTAAGGCTATACCTTAACTTTATGGCAAAAGCAAAGATATTAATAACTAGCTACAATATACTACGAAAATAACGAGGAAACAACAAAGGATCGGGCGCTAACTATAAAAGCTTTTGTTTAAAGTGATATAGGGCAGCGTTGATGAGAACAGGATTGTAAATGCCTTTGTTAATGCAGTAGGCAATGATGATATCTTGAGGCAGGACTTAGATAGGGGGGAGTCTGCTCAGCCTATGATTTGATTGGTTTCTAGTATATTAAGCTGAAAAGATAGGGTTAATTTGAGAATAAAGCGTTTGGAGAAGACCATTTGCTGGCATCTATCGCTTTGTGAATCTGTCGATTGTGTTTACTAGTCTGCCTTTGATAAAGGTAGACATTGGATCTAGTGGCTTGTAAATTACCTGCTATGCAGTAGGTATCTGCACAATGGGTCTTTGGTAACTTTAATTTAATGCGCTGGTATTTAGTGATATAGCTGTAAGTTTCTTCTATCGTCAGCTCTGGGGGACTTTATGTAAGCGTGATACCAATGTAGGACGCATGATGTTCATAAATGCCGCATCTTTAAAGGACTTGCCATGTTTTATTTTAAGTTTAATTTTTCCTTGGTGATACTTCGTATGGCAAGTTTCACAAAATGTAATTAGATTGGTAGGGGCATTACCTCCTATCTTGCGATTTTCAATGTGATACACATTAAGAACCTTGTCTTTGGACTTGCCTTTGCAGTGTTGGCACTTGTGACTATCCCTATAAAGAACATATTCACACACATTCCAAAAACCAAGCTGCTCATCTTGTTGATAGTCCTCGCTTTCAATAGCAAGATTCTTAATATTTTGCATGTCAAAAGATGCAGTTTTAGTGTTTTTCCAAAATGGTGCATTAAACTCAAGAGCCTGATAATTAGGCTCTTGAGTAGGTATTACCATGGCTAACGACCAAGAAAGTCTTAGTCTTTTACCTTAATGCTATCATCGGGCTTTTGGGTCTGTACGCCTCCAATGGTAGCTAATTGCTCGGCTATTGCACTTCTAAAAGGCGCTGCTACTACTTGAACCTTAGCCTCAGAAGGTTTAGTTAAAGTAAGCTGGGTGCTCTCAGAGGTATTTAAGATATCCTCTAAGGTAGTGTCATCAGTGCTTAGATCCATAGTATTGGTATTAGGAGGTATGATGATAGTGTTAGTGCCAGTAGTGCCTGAAGCGCTGACCGTAATTGGACCTTGTTGTGAAGATTGCATAGCAATACTCTCATCTAACGACTCGACGGTATTAAAGTCCTTGGCTGATAGTGGTTCAAAGTCCTTATCACTTACTGCTGGTTGCTGCTGCGCCTTAGCTGCTTGACGTTTTAAATAGCGCTCATGCGCTTTAGCTTTCTTCTTTTTCCTCTCTTGTACTTTTTTCTCCTCATCTTGCTCTGCAAGACGGGTGATCTTAGCTTGCATAGCGGTACGGAAAATAGGCGTAATTTGATTAATTACATTATTGAGGGCATCAAAGTTAAAGTGCGGGCCTAGGCATTGTAAGATGACATAACGCTCTTGTTGCTTTAAGTCTAAGCGCTCTTGGCGGAGGGCTTGAGCAATAGAAGGGCGAAGCATACCCATTACGGCATTAGCACTTTGGATATTGCTACTATAATTATTGTTAGGCGCATCATCTACAGTGCTGGTTGGATCGAGCTTATCTAGTCCTTCTAATCCTGACAGTGAATCAATATCGTATTGCGAGGATAAAGTATCAAGAGCCTTGCTTACGATATCAGAATGAATAAGCTTGGAGCTGTTCTTAAGATCAAAGCCATAAGTACCATCGATAATATTGTCATGATTGTCTAAGACACGATGTTTGATCTGTTCTTGATCTAGCTCGCCTAAGGCTGCATGAGTTAGAGCATATTCTTGGCCATTAATGAGAATATGACTGTGCTTAAAGCGTGGATATTCTAGACCAATAGCTAAAGCTAGCTTACTTGGTGCAGGAATACTCTTGCATCCGCCTAAAACTAGGGCACTAGATCCTTGATCACAAAGAGTTAAACTTGCTGAATGAGGATTTAAGGCCTTAGGCAGCACGCTGCCTCCTAAAGCACCTATAGCTTGGTTTTCAAAGGTCAAGAGATTATCAAGGCTTAACAGGCTGTTGGTCGACTCAAAAGACAAGGGGGTGTCGTTAATTGACTTTTTATTGACCATAAAAGCAGCTGTTGATAAAGCCTTAGTAGTATTTAAAGTAAGCACAGGGGCACTATTAGTAATAACAGGTCCTGGCTGAGTTTTGTGGTGCTCACTACTTAAGGTAGCTTTAGTAGGCTTTACTTGGTTTTTAACTGCTTTATTTACAGATGATAGAGCCTTGAGCTCTTGTTCAGGAGCTGTATTTAAGGCGGCATTGGAGGTATCTTCCCAATTGTCACCTAAAAGAGCTGCATTATCATCAATTTGGCCTGCCAAAGAGATACGCTTCTTATTAGGATTGAGATTAAAGACAGGGCCATTACCAAAGCTGCCAAAGTGACGATGCATAAACTCTTGATGTTGCTCGCTTAACAGCTCATTGAGTAATTTAGATCCTGAAATATCTAAATGACGCAATTGGGTAAAGAGCTTAGAGAAGCTCAAATTGTAAATGGCATAGTCTTGGTGTTCAGTCCAATAAGGCTTTGCTTGCAGTAAGTAACGATAGAAAAGATAGTTGAGCAGCTCTGCATTGTCAGAGAAGAAGTCATTGGCATCTTTTTTACCTAAGAGCAAAGCAGCAGCTGAGGAAATCATCTTATGGGTAGTAAAGATCTTGCGCTCAGGAAGCCCTAAAAGGGTATGTACTTTGAGATGCTCGACATTACCTTGCAAGATGGTTGCCCCTTCAGGCATGAATTTATCCCACTTATCGCGCATGCGATTTAAGAGCTCATAACCTTGCTCATAGTTAGCGCTATTGCACAATTGTGCGGCATCTTGCATAAACTCACTGCGATAGTTTTGCTCTAAGGCAAAAGAATCAAACTGTAAGAGCTCAAGCAAATTAAAGGTCATGGTAGCTTGTGGATAGTAATTCTTAACCGCACGCTCTAAATAACGACACTTAAATGCAGCTACGATATAGCAGATCTCACGACAACCTAAGCCTTGGATATGATTTAAGATCTTATCCCAAAAGTCGACACTCACGAGCTTATTGGTCAAATCAGGTACGATACCTAAGATATCTTTGCGCCCATCTAAAGTAACACCCAAGATAAAGAGTACTTGCTCGCTAATAACTTTCTTTTTGCCCAACTTGACATGTATAGGGTAGGTATCAAAGTAGACAAAGGCGTAGTAAGGCTCCAGCGCATGACGTTTTTTCATCCAATCAAGAGCAGGTCCTTGCATGGCACTAATAAAATCAGTGATCTCACGGCGCTTGATAAATCTACGGAACTCAAAAGCGTATTGGTCAATAATGTCGTTTTTAGAGGAGCCTTCTAAGAATTTCAAGAAAGCAGGTAAACCATTGTAGGCTACACCATTTTCTGTTTTGCGCACCAGTTTAACTTGCTCAAATAGGTCAGAAAATATGCCTTGTATATCGTTGTTGCGTGACCAGGTATCTAAGAACTTGACCATAAAGTCAGTGCCCACAATAGGCTTAGCAGTACGCTTAATAGGTGCAAACAGCATTTGATCACGTCTGTTGTGCGGCTGTATGGAGGCCATACGCTCTGCTAAATCAGTTAGATCAGGGACGCGATCTTTGATCTCGACACCGCAAGTAAAGATGCTTTTGCGTTCAAATTCAACCTTCTCAGGAAGGCGTTTGCTGTTTTTACGTACTGCAGGAACATAATCCTTGCCTTGAGCTTGGAGTTTAGATAAGGCTTCATTACGGGCATCACGTACAGCTTGATTGTGCTTTTTGAGCTTTTCATAGTGCTCTAAGCTCTTAGGGGTACGTTTAGGCTCTTTACGTATTACAGTGATAACGCGACCTTTACGGGCGAGAGTAACGGACTTTTTCTTTGTGCTAGTAGTCTCGCTCACTTTCTCAATGCCCGAGGCGCCTTCCATTGCAGCCCGTGCGGCACGAGCGGTAGCTTGAGCTTTGCGTTGTTCTTGTTGAGCAAAATATTCGTCATCATCTGCAGTAGTGACAACTTCTACCTTTTCAGGCTCTTCCCAACGAGATTTTTGTTGGGCTAGCTTCTTGAGGGCATATTTACTTAAAGGCTTGTTAGAAGTACTTACTGGGGTATCTTGCTCTTTTTGGGCACGTGATTTTTTAGCCATAATGTTCTACCTAATAATGGTGTATCAGAGGAACATGTTAAGCATCTTTTAGGAGCGGCTACCCTTAACTATTAGTAGATCGCTTTAGCTAAGAGGACTTAGCCTTATTATTCACGTCTTAATAAGGATCTAAGTGGATCTATAGATAGAGTAGAGCTATTATCCTTGGAGCTTAATTAGTTCCAACGCTAGCTCTAAGCTAGAGCTAGGCCTCATTGTACCTACAAGGTATATTTCTCTCAAGGGGCTGAGGCTTATTCCGTCCGAGTATCTAGGAATAATAATTTTGCTCTGAGCGCTAAAGAAATTTTGATAGGCGTCGATAATTTTTTATAAGAGCGTAGATCTCCATCTTATTTAGTCTTTGTGCTGTCAACAACTCCATTTTGAAACTTCGGTTTCAATGAGCAGAGACAATTACGACACAGAAGGATTTAGTTCTCAACCACCTTGGGGTATAAATTAAGGATTTTATTATGGCAGTATATGTTAATACCAACGTCAGCTCTTTAAATGGTCGTCGCCACTTAAACAACGTTCAAAATCAGCTTAGCACAACTTACCAGAGACTCAGTTCTGGCATGAGAATCAACTCCGCCAAGGATGACGCTGCAGGCTTACAAATTGCTGATCGCTTAACTACTCAAATCAATGGTCTCAACCAAGGTAACCGTAATACCAACGACGGTATCGCTTTAGCCCAGACTATTGAATCTGGTATGGATGAAATGAGCGGTATGCTCCAAAAGATCCGTACATTAGCTGTCCAAGCCGCTAATGGTACCAATACCGCAGAGGATCGTGCTTCTATTAAGAAAGAAGGTGATGCTTTAAAGGATGAAATTACTCGTATTGCTAAGCAAACCAAGTTTGGTGGCAAAACAGTATTAAACGGCTTCCATAAAGATACTTCTATCTATCAAAGCGCTAATAATCCTGGTGCTAATGGTCAGGCTGGTGCTGCACCTAATGCCAACTCTACAGGTACTTTAGTGTTGCAAATTGGCGCTAATAAGGGTGATGAAATTGCTTTTAAGGTAGAAAACTTTGCTTTCTGCTACATTGCCTCCCGTGGTGATAATGCCAATATCAAGGCTTGGGATACCCAGAAGGGCTTGACCTTAAGTACCGCCTCTGGTGCTAAGAATGTTATCGCCTTAATGGATAATATGATTGCTCAGGTTGACTCTCAGCGCTCTGACTTAGGTGCCATTCAAAATCGTTTAGAGTCCTCTATTCGTAATCAGTCTAATGTAGCTGCTAACCAAGCAGATGCCCGCTCCCGTATTCGTGATGCTGACTTTGCCGAAGAGTCTGCTGCCTTAAGCCAGCAGTCTATCATTCAGCAAGCTGCTACTTCTATGCTGATGCAAGCTAACAGCCGTCCTCAATTAGCTCTCTCTATGCTAGGTTAAGAGCTCACTGAGTTTGAATGTTAAGCAAACAAAAAAGACCCCACCTGATTTAGGCGGGGTCTTTTTTTAAGCTTTAGCTTAAGCTAGGCACTTTCTTTCTTATTCTTATCTGGGAAGATAAAGGAAGCTACTATACCTAGGCCTAAGATAACAGCAATGACTATTAATGAGGTATAGACATCAATGTCAATACCAAAACCTGTTAAGTGTAAGCAAGCACTAGCACCGAGCTTGAAGGCAATGAAGAATAATAAGACAGTTACTGCTTTTTCTAAGTGAATTAAGTACTGTCTCATCGCATCTAGCACAAAGTACATAGAACGCAGACCCATAACAGCAAAGATCATGGCTGAGTAAACAATTAAAGGCTCACGAGAAACTGCGATCACAGCAGGTACGGAGTCAAAAGCAAACATGATATCGGTAGTTTCAATAACAGCTAAGCATAAGAATAGCGGGGTTGCGTAGACAGCACCTTTGCGAGCTAAGCTAATATTCTCTTTTTGGATCTCTTGCTCAACATGGGCATGGGAGACAAAGAATGAGTGACCTACCAAGCGTGGGAACACAGGGAAGAATAAGCGTACCGCTCTAAAGGCAATATGATGAGAGTAGTCAGTGTGCTCATTAGCATCATCATCTTTTTTACGTAACATCATCACGCCTGATGCAGCTACCATCAAGGCAAAGACAACTTCTACGACAGGGCCTAAGGCAAAGAGACTAGAGCCAATGACAACAAAAAGTAATCTAAAGACAATAGCACCTAAGACTCCCCAATAGAGTACTCGGTGGCAATATTGCTCAGGCACTTTAAACCAAGCAAAGATAGCCATCATCACAAAGAGATTATCTACAGAGAGGGCTTGTTCAAATAAATAGCCTGCTAAGAATAAGGAGGCTACTTCACTATTGAAGTGGAAATTTAAGAACAAGGCAAAGCACATAGAGATGGAAATCCAAAACAGCGTCCAAGCAATGGCGGCTTTGAGTGCAATAGGCTTGTCTTTACGGTGTGCCCAGATATCAACAAAAAGAGCAAATATAGCAAGAGCACCAAAAATCACAAGGGTTTCAGTTTCAAGACCAATATTAGTAGGTGACAATTATCGTTCCTTATAATAACGCTACAACAACTAGAGAGGTAATAGCTATTCTAATGGCTAAAAACGCCAGTGGCCTAATTATTTTTCTCTATAAGGGAAAATGCACCATTCTTGCAAATTAGCCATAAGTGATCTAAAGTTGTAACTATGCTATCGATAACATTGTGATTACTCCAATGTTTTTTAATTGGAACTTAGGTTAGGATAGCGCAAGTTCTCTGTAATTCTTGTATGTTGTTGTTGTTAGTGTGGTCTCATGCATTACATTTATAGTCAGTCTTTAATAGTAAGAGCGATATTGCAGTCGTGGAGTAGCCTTTTAGAGCAAAATCCTCGTCCTAGCTCTATTAGCTGTTCAGATCTGCTTATAAATGCACGGCAAGCCTGCACTGATAAAGGAATACCCTTACCTGCTTTTGGCAGTGATACTCGTGGCGAATTAGATGAAATTACCTTGTGCGCCTCTGAATTAATCGCTGCGCATATGGTAGGAGTCAAATTAAACACAATCTATGAGAGCATCAATAATAGTGATGCTCTGCCCTTAGAATTAGATAAACCAGGTTTGGAGATTATCTCCGATTCTTTACGTCTGTTGCGTCGTGATTTAGAAGGATTACGCAGTCACTTCTTATGTAGTATGTGGCTCAATCAAGATCTCTTGCGCCCTGCCTATAGCCATGTAGATATTATGGTGCGCATGATGGATCTGGCACTTCATGGAAGCAATGATGATAGCATTATTGTGCGCTACCAAGAGCTCCACCGCCACGATCACTTAGGATATAAAGGTGTTTTAGCCGATGATGAGTTAGGTCATAATTATCAAGATAATGCCCCAGCAAACTTCGTCCCTGTAGTTGAGCCTATTGAATTTACATGTTTGGAGGTAATCCAACATAAGATCGTGCGCTCTTGGCCTTTTAGTTTAGTACTTAGTGCCCAAGTGATCTTAGGCTTATTTTTACTCTTATGGGGCTTAGTAGCTACTATGAGTACCAAAGAGCTGTCCTCTTTAGGTACCATCACCCAAGCTACTATTGTCTCTATTGAAGATCAATATATCCATAAAAAGGAAAGCCGCAATTTAGAGCGTGTCGAGCATCATTTCCAAGAGTTAATTGAATTTACCTTGCCTGATGGTACTAATTTTAAGACTCCTTTGTACTTAGATGGACGCTTAGATGGCACTAAGACTCGACCTCAGGGTACTAAAATTAAGGTATTGTACAAAAATGATGAGCCTCATATCGTAATTGATGCTCACTCGATCACTCCTTTATATCAAGGTGTAGCAGCACTAGGCGGTGGCTTGCTCTTAATAGTAGTAGGTCTATGGATGTTAGTTGTGTTGTATGTGCGTCAGTACTCTTTACACAAGGTAATGTCCATAGCAAGCTTGGCTATAGCTGCGCTAGCTATTACTCCTAGTTCTATATGGTTATTTAATTACTTTAATAAGAGCTTTATTTGGCTTTATGATGCGATCTCATATGATGATTTACACTATGATCATATCCATGATCGCTTTGTGCTTAATAAAGATCAAGAACCTTATACAGGTCTAGTGCGCTCCTTTAAAGATGGTATTTATACCTTGAGCAATTTTGAACAAGGTCGTAAAGAAGGCATTGAGTACATTTATGTAGCAGCTACTCCTATGGGCTATTATCACTATCGCTCAGGTAAGCTTGATGGCCCTTATCAGTCAGTAGATAGTTTTGGCCATATTGAAAGCCAAGGCTATTATCGTGGTGGTCATTTAGATGGTCGCTGGATTAAATATGATGCAGTTAAAGGAGCTATTGCTGCTAGTGGCAATTGGTGTTGGGGCGCTAAAGACGGTACTTGGTCGTTTTATCGTGCTGATGGTACTTTGTACTGCCGTGAGCATTATGCTCAAGATCTCTTAAATGGTGAATATAAGGAGTTTAATCCTTTAGGTCAGCTCATTTTACAAACCAGCTATGTCAAAGATATTGCTCATGGCACGATTACGCGCTATTGGCCTAATGGTAATAAGCTCTATGAGGCTCAGTTAGAAAGTGGTATCGCTCATGGTGATTTTAATGCTTATTATGCCAATGGTACTCCTTTTGTCTTTGGTACTATGAGTTATGGCCGCTGGCATGAGCCTCCTAAGGTTTATAACCATCAAGGAGAAGAACTTGATGTAGTGCAAAAGCGCCTCTATCGCAAGTCCAAGGACAAGCAGATTTGTACCGTTAAGCGTGCTATTGCTTTAGATTACAACTTATCTTTTGATGAGGTGGGCTCAGCTCTTTCTATGTATAAATTTAGAATCGGCTCTGAGGCCTATAGCTCCTTTGATTATGATCTCGCATTGATCTATAGTGATGAACAAAGGAACAATAACTTTAGCTACTTTACTTTGCCAGATGAAAAAGAGCAGGCTGTATTAGATGAGCTTTCTAAAAAGCAAGTACGCTCAGTCATAGACGATCCTTTTGCTTCTGATAATTTAGAAGGTGAGTTGTTAGGCAATGACCCTAAGCAAAATCCTTATGATAGTGATTTAGTCAAGCTAGGAAATCAGCCTTCTTTAAGCCAGTCTCAAGCTTTAACTCCAGGGCGAGTAAGTACTAATAAGGAGCTTTCTATTAGAGAGCGCTCTCAGTTGATTAGTAATCGCTCCTTAAATAATGGTCTTGATGTGGACAAGGTAGCTCAAGACTGGGCACATAGCAATTTAGCTCAGTTTAATCATCAAGATGATTTGCCCGCTTTAGCTGAGGTTAATCCTAGTGCTATTACTTGGCCTAATGAGGCGCTTAATTTGCCTCCTACTAATAGACCTAAGAATGCAGATACCAGTAATAATAGCTATGTGCCTTTTGATCGCGCGATTAAGGGCTTGTTATTAATTGCTTTACATAATTGGGTAGGCGAAGAGGTAGTTGGGATTCCTGGAGTAGATGCGCCACGACGTAGTAAATTGCAATACGGCGATGGGGTCTATTCTGATACTTCGTTTGCATGGTTACGTTATCCTGATAACTTCATTTTAACGGTGTCAGTCACGCGTCCTTATTTGCAAAGTAGTCCTGTCTTAGTGCGCGGCTTTGAAAATAGCCTGTTGCGCTTTGATCCTTACAATTTAGTTTACATGACTAAAAAGAATTTTATGCAAAATCACACTTATGTGCCACCGTATGTGATTTCAATAACTTATCAATATTCGCCAACAGACAAATAAGGTGCATAAGGTAGGTGAAAGGTTTATCATACATAAATATCTAGATGAAAAAAGTTTGCACTTTAGTGCCTAAAACTTTACTACTCGTATATCATGCCCTAGAGCCAATATTATTATGGTTGTAAGCACTAGTGTTTAGGGGCAGATAATCTCCTACCCTTTGCCGTTTGAAGGTAGGGGACAGAACATGCTTAATTGGGGCAAGGCTAGCTTTTGACAATTTTCAGCGATATGTCACTGAAATAAGCTTTGTAAAGTGTTACAACTCTTTGTATTACTAACAGCAAGCTTTGGTTTGCAGGGATCTTGAGAGTATTGCCGACAGCTCTGTGTTATTAAAAACTGCGTCGAGGACGGGCGATGAAGTTAAATCTTCCTGTTACTAACAATAGAATTTTATTTTCGCCAGAAGATAAAATCATATCTTTTACCGATCTAAAAGGCATCATTACCAAGTGTAATCAGACCTTTATTGATGTTTGTGGTTTTAGCGAACAAGAACTAATTGGCGCTAATCACAATATTGTGCGCCACCCAGATATGCCACCTGCAGTCTTTGCTTTAATGTGGTCCATTATTAAGCAAGGCAAGCCTTTTATGGGCATTGTTAAAAACCGCGCTAAAAATGGTGACTATTATTGGGTTAACGCCTTTATCTCCCCTGTTTTTGTCAATGGTAATATTGTAGGTTATGAGTCGGTGCGTTATGCTCCAGATGAGCGTGATGTGCGCCGCTCCGAGATCATTTACAAAAAGATCGCTGCAGGTAAGCGCCTGACTCCTCGTGTTCCTACACCACCTAAATCTATGCAAGTAGCACTGTGCGGAGCTGTAGCTACTATTGGTCTGTTCTTTGTCCATCCTTTAGCTTCAGTAGTTTGTGGTGCGCTTATGCCTTTTGTGGCAGTGGCTCACCAGCGCTTTTTAATGAAGCATAAGATCAACAATATGACCAAATTGCTCTCTTCAGTTTATGATCATCCTGTAAGCCGTTTGTGCTACTCCCATGATCGCGAAGATGAGTTCATGTCAGGCTTGCGTTTAGCCATTTTAACTAATAATGCCAATATGATGTCGATGATCAATCGTGTCTCTGATGCTATTGATATCATTTTAAATCAGGCTAATCAAAGTGCGCAGTTATCACACCAAAGTGCAGATGATATTAGCAAGCAAAGCACGATGTGCTCTAATATTCTCGACTCTTTGTCTAATATGAATGAGATGCTCACTGAGTTGCAGCATTCTGTAGAGTCTACTGATCGCTTTGCTAGTGATACCTTAACCCAGGTTAATGAAACCTATCAAGCAACGGAGGTGAATAAGCAGGCTTTAAATGATATTAGCGATGGTGCTAATGATTTAGTATTGGTGGTTAAAAAGCTTTCTGACAGTGCAGATCAGATCTCAGAGCTCTTGCGTACCATTGTAGACATTTCTGATCATACTAATTTATTAGCCTTAAATGCCTCGATTGAAGCTGCTCGTGCAGGTGAGTTAGGACGTGGTTTTGCTGTGGTAGCTGATGAAGTTCGTGCTTTGGCTATTAAATCTAAGTCTTGCACTGCTGAGATTAACTCTTGTGTGTCTGAGCTTATTGCTAATTCCAATCGTGCTGTGGAAGCTTCACAAAATTCAGTGGAGCTCTCTCAGGCTGGTCATAGTGCTATTTCAGAGAGTGCCCGTAAGTTTGATGTCATTAAAGATCATATCTCTCGTATTACTCAAATGACTCATACTATGAATAGTACTATTGCTTCGCAAACGAGCATTGCCTTGCAAATTCAAAACGATGCTAACTTTGTCAACAACCTCTCTCAAGAGTGTAGTTGTATTGCCCACGAGTCAGACAATAATCTCGATAAGGCCAATGATACCTTGGGCAATTTAAAAGATATGGTCTTACGTTTTGAAAACGAATACCAAAAGATCAATCGTTAGTATTTTTCTCTTTGTGCTGGCTCTCTAGAGCTCTTCCCGTCCTTGAGCTTAAGAGGGCTAGTCCTTTCTTAAATGTAATAGACAATCTCGGTCTATATTGCTATTATATGTGTAGGATATTGTCCATAATAATAATAATAATTATATAACTAAATAACCAATAGCTTTAATAACTAAAACAAGTACATTACCATAATGTCTAATGAATAGTAACAAAAACGATTCAAGAAAATTATTATGCTCCTACGTTTAATTGCCAAGAACTTTCTGTCCTTCGATGAAGAAGTGCAGTTTGATATGTTTCCTAATAAGAATCACCAAACGCTACCAGGTCATATACAAGAAGTAGCTGGTATTTCTGTGCTCAAGCAAGCTTTAATTTTTGGTTCTAATGGAGCAGGCAAGTCCAACCTCATTGAGGCTGTAAAGTTTATCACAAGAATCGCTATTGATAAAGATTTTTATAGGAGTGTTATTTTCGAGAATAAATTCTATAAGTTAAAATATGAGCAAACAGAGCCAATGATATTGGCTATTGAGTTTATTCACGAAAACCATGTCTTCTACTACGAAATATCTATAGACAGAGACCTTTTAATTAAAGAAGCTTTGTATGAGACTTTTCCTCAGCGTGCTAGTAGAGATCTGATATATAAGAGAGATAATACTAAGGTAGAGCTAGCTAAACAACCTAGCCCAGAGATTTCTAACGCGATAATAGATTTACTAAGCAAAAACCCCCATTCATCACTTCTTTCGGCCAATAGGGAGTTTCCTATCGTAGCTGATCAAAGATGTGCTATAGCCACTAAATGGCTAGCAACTTCTGTATTTATTATTGATCTAAACTCTCAAATTAAGCTCATTGAATTATTCCAGCAACATCAAGAGATCTTTGATTTTTCTAAAAGGTTGTTATCCCAGCTTGATTTGGGTATTAGCGATATAAACTTAAAGGAGTATGAGTTAGAGGCTTGGGCAAAGCGACAACATATATCATTATCCAATAAGAATCAATATGTAACTGGTAGTAATGATTGGTTATCGCTCGTTCCTCCAATGAAGATGCCGATATCATCTGTAGCTATAGAAATTGATGAGAAAGAAAAAGTTCAAAAAGTACATCAGATTGTATTGAGTAATATTGGAAAAAACGGTTTTATTGGTGAATTAGATGTAAATATGCAGTCAGATGGTACGTTGAGACTATTAATGCTGATACCTTCTCTTTATTTTGCTAGTAAATTAGGTGTTACTGTACTTATTGACGAAGTAAACTTTTGCTTAAGCTCCAATGTATTACAAGGTATTATTGAGTACTTTGCAAAGACAACAGGTACTAATGGGCAGTTTATTTGCACTACTCACGATACTTTGCTATTGAAAAATCAATCCATTCTAAGACCTGATGAAGTTTGGTTTGTTGAGAAGAATAATGGCTCATCAGATCTATATTCTCTTAATGATTTTAAGGAAATACCTGATTTATCTCCTTTTGAGGGGTATACTGAAGGTCGCTATGGTGCGATAAGTTTTGTGAACTTGCTAAATAATAATGATTATTGATAGAAAGTTAAGCTATTCAAGAGAAAATGGAACTAGAGAGCCTAGAACTAAGGTAGTTGTTAATAATAATAATAACAATAACTTAGATTTAGGTGAAAACACTTCAGTTACTCATAGTTATTGTGCTCAGTATGAAAAGAAAGATGGAGTATTATCTAGCAAGATTGTATGTATCATTTCAGGTGGTGAGCATACTGAAAAAGAGTTTTTTAAAGAGCTTATTATTTCTAATAAGCATAATTATGTTAACTCTCGTTCAGTAATAGTTGAGTTTGTGTCTAAGAAAGGTCAGGGCCTTCATCCTTTTCAGATGAGGGAGAAGTGGTCGTATTTTAAGAAATCAGGAGTAATTGAGCTAGACAACAACCGCTCTGTTAAAATTAGAGAGATTGATAGCGTATATTTAGTAAGTGATGTTGATGAGTTCTATGATCAGATATTGAAAGAAAGAGATAAAACTATAGGAGCTAGTTGGATTATAAGCAATCCTTGTTTTGAGATGTGGCTCTATTATTGCTTTAGAGATCAGCCTGAAAAGGATCTATGTCAACTGTTGGAGCTGCCAGTTAGTAAGAGAAGCAGAGAGTTAAAGCATTTGTGTAATGATTTGCATCCTGGAGGAATGAGAGGAAGATTGGCTTTTGAGAAAATGAGGCAAGGCATTGAAAATAGTGCAAAACATTACCAAGAAGATGATAACTCTGTTCCAAAGCCTCTATCAACACAAATGCATATATTAGCTACATATCTCATAAACATAATGGATAATAATGCGAAAGAGTACGATTTGATCATAAAAAGCAAAAGGGCATTTCGTAAACAATTTTGTTAAATAATTAGATGAAAACCAAAGCCCATAGCTGGGCTTTGGTATAAGGTGATTAGATAAGGCCTTTAGCGGCTGCGAGGTATTTTACAGAGGCATCGGCCATTGGGCTTTCATCAAAGCAGCTGACAGTGCCTAAGTGGCAGGTAGGGCCGTCAGGACGAGCTAAGACTAAGAGCGTGTCCTTGTCGCAATCGCAACTAACAGAGCGCAGATGTAAGTAGTTGTGGCTCTCTTCACCTTTAGTCCAGAGCTTTTGACGATCGCGGGAATAGAAAGTTACTAAACGGGTATCGAGGGTCTTTTGCAAGGCTTCTTCGTTCATATAGCCGAGCATTAACACCTGGCCAGTTTGGGCATTTTGCACAATAGCTGGAATTAAGCCATTGCCTTTAGCAAAATCAAGCTCACTGAGCTTTTCAAAACCATGACAAAACTCACGCACGGGTTGCTACTCCTTGTAATTTAAGGTAAGACTTGAGCTCACCTATGTTAATAATGTGCTTATGGAACACCGAAGCGGCCAAAGCGCCTGAGACATCACATTGAGAGAATGCCTCATAAAAGTGTTCCATGCTACCAGCTCCGCCTGAGGCAATCAATGGTACCGAGCATACCTCTTGGACAGCGCTTAATTGCTTTAGATCATAGCCATTTTTCATGCCGTCTTGATTCATCATATTCAAGACGATCTCGCCCGCGCCGCGCTTTTGTACTTCTTGTACCCAATCCAGGGTCTTCCAAGTAGTAGTGGTAATGGTCTTTTCATCACCAGTAAATTGCTTTACTAGGTATTCATTGGTAGTAGCATCAAAATAACTATCAATGCCCACTACTACACATTGTACGCCAAAGCGATCGGCCAGACGGGTGATTAAGCTAGGATCTGATAGGGCAGGGGAGTTAATGGAGATCTTATCAGCACCATACTCTAAAATGGTCTTAGCATCTTCAATAGTACGAATACCACCAGCTACCGCAAAAGGGATATTGATAACTTCGGCAATTTTGGCAACCCAAGACTTGTCTACTTTATTGCCATGAGCTGAGGCTGTGATATCGTAGAAGACTAATTCATCGGCGCCTTCTTGAGCATAGCGTGCTGCTAGGTCAACAATAGAGCCTACGACTTCGTGATTTTTAAACTGTACGCCTTTAACTACGACACCATCGCGGACATCAAGGCACGGAATAATTCTTTTAGCTAACATCACTATTCCTCATTAGGCCAGAGAGCTAAAGCCTCAGGGAAGGTAAAAGCACCGCTTAATAAAGAGCGGCCTAAGACAGCAGAGGAAGCTCCGAGCGCATGTAAGTCTTGCACGTCTTGTAAAGAGGCAATGCCACCAGAGGCAATGACATCTAAAGATGGGTAATCACGAGCTAAAGAGGCATAGAGTTGGTTATTAGCTCCTTGCATCATGCCATCTTTGGAAATATCGGTAACCAGAACGTGTTGCAAGTTAGAACGCATAAAGTCATCTAAGAGCTCCTTTAAGCTAAGATTGGAGGTCTCAAGCCAGCCGTGAATAGCTACTTGAGCTTGCTGATTGTCAATTCTGACATCCAAAGCCAAGCAAATAGCTTCAGCACCAAAGTCTTGTAAGAGCTTATGACCAAAAGCAGGATCTTTAACTGCAGCTGAGCCTACTACTACTCGCTTTACGCCTAGATCTAATAGGCTTTTGACATCTTCATAAGTGCGAATGCCGCCGCCTGTTTGAATAGGGCAGGAGCTAGCTTTGACTAAGCGTTCAATAAGCTCTAATTGGCGCTTGTTAGGATCTTTAGCACCATCTAGATCCACCAAGTGAATCAAGGCAGCACCTTGGGCAGCATATTCTTGGACTTTAGCGACAGGATCTAAGTTAAAGACGGTCTTTTGCTCAAAGTCACCTTGCTTGAGACGTACGATTTGTCCGTCGATTAAATCAAGGGCAGGAATTAGCATGTATATTGTTCTCTCTTATAAGTCCAAGAAGTTTTGCAATAAGCGCTCGCCATTAGCTCCAGACTTTTCAGGGTGGAATTGTACGCCCATAAAATTGTCCTTTGCTACTGCAGCACTAAAGTCTTGACCGTAGTTACTCTTAGCAATGGTATTGTCCGTGACATCTAAGCAAAAAGAGTGGACAAAGTAAAAATAACTACCTTGAGCAATGCCCTTAAATAGCGGGTGATCATTGTGCTCAATAGTATTCCAGCCCATATGAGGTAAAGGCTCATGAGTTACGTTTAATAAGTGCACGGTGCCTTTAATGAGTCCTAGGGTATTAATGTGCTCAATAGGTGCTTGTAGTGGCACTTCTTGTGAACACTGAGCTTGCACCTGCATGCCCAGACAAATACCCAACAGGGGTTTTTGATACTGGCAAATAAAGTCAGTAAGTTCTGAGCTAATGTGTTTTTCATCACCACATAAGGCAGGAATTTGCTCTAAAGGCTGCTTGAGCAATCCTGACATGACCGCACTAGCCGAGCCTACACCAGGCATGATCAGCTTGTCTGCTTGATCAAGCTCCTTCAGATCATTAGTGACATTAGCGGTAACTCCCAAGCGCTTAAGGGCTTGAACTACAGAGTTAAAGTTAGCTGACTTGGTATCTACAATACAAACTTTCAAAGACAGAGCCTCCACAATGCAAATGTCTATAATGAGCCTTTAGAGGAAGGCAATTCTTGTGAGACTACCTTAAGCGCAGGACGCAAAGCACGGCCAAAAGCCTTAAAGAGAGCTTCTACTTGGTGGTGAGCATTTCCTTGAGTTACTCTCATATGTAAGGTAAGTCCCATAGCCACAGCTAAGGACTCAAAGAAGTGGCTGACCATTTGGGTCTCAAAGCCATTGATGTTCTCACGGCTAAAGTCAGCATGGAAGTCAAAGTTGACATGAGGTCGTCCTGAGATATCCAAAGCTACTTGTACGCTACTATCTTCAGCAGAGCTAGCTTTAGTAGAGCACAATTGGCACTTATCATCTAAGGTCGCCAGATCGGAGCCGCTAACATAAGCAGTTAGCTCATCCATAGGTACAATAAAGCCAAAACGACCAATACCACGCTTATCGCCTAGTGCTTGCTTTAAAGCTGCACCTAAAGCTAAAGCGGTATCTTCAATGCTGTGGTGTTCATCAATGTGCAGATCGCCTACTACTTTAACCTGCAGGTCAAAAGCGGCATGGGTAGCAATTTGATCAAGCATATGGTCAAAAAAGCCAATACCAGTATCAATATGACTATGGCCGCAGTTATCAAGATCTACAGTGACGCTAATTTGTGTTTCCTTGGTATTGCGTTGTACGCTGGCTACACGTTTAGTAGTACCTTGCTCTTTGTCAGCAATAAAGTCGACAATCTCATCCCAAGAAAGAGCTTTAATATGAGCAAAAGGACTATCAGGGGTGCTAATTTCGCTATCGGCAGCTGCAGTTTTTAAACCTACTCTTAAGCCTGTAATGCCCATGTTTTGAGCCATAGCTAAGTCAGTATCACGATCACCAATAAAATAAGAGTGCTCACGCGACCAGCTATCAGAGCTTAAATAAGAGTGCACTAAGCCTAGTTTAGGCTTACGACATTGGCAATTGTCCTCAGGCATATGAGGGCAAATTAAGATCTGCTCAAAGCTAATGCCTTGGCTTTCTAAGGTATTGACAATATGCTCATGGGCTAAGGTAAAGGTAGGTAGCGGGAACGAAGCAGTGCCTAAGCCATTTTGATTAGATACCATTACCAAGGTAAAGCCCATCTCTTGGAGCTTTAATAAAGCAGGGATAACGCGAGGAAAAAATACGACCTTAGACAGGTCATCTACCTGATAGTCTTCAGGTTCGCACACCAAGGTGCCATCGCGATCGATAAAGAGGTATTTCTTCATGAAAACAATCTTTGTTGGGGGTACATAATAAAAAACCACTGGGCATAGTTCTTCCCAGTGGTTTTTCTCTTTAAGGTTGGAGCAGCAAACTAGGAAAGGCTAGTTAAAACTCTCATAACCTCATCGAGCTCCTCTGGGGTGCCGACAGTAATGCGAATATGGTTTTTAAGGCCTGGTTTATTATCAAAAGAGCGTAAGATAATGCCCTTTTGGGTCATAGCCTCAAAGACAGCAGGGCCATCGACAAACTCAACTAAGACAAAGTTAGCCTCAGTAGGATGGACACGCTTGACAATGCTTAAGGATTCTAAATTGCTCTTTAAGGAGTCACGCAAATCCTTAGTCTTAGCTACACGCTCTTGCATGAGCTCAATACCACCACGGGCAAAAGCCTGACGGGCAATTTGAGCTACAGGATCAGCAATTGGGTAAGGATCAATTACCTTGGTTAACAGGGCAATGATATCGCGGTGAGCTAAGGTAAAGCCACAGCGAATGCCTGCCAAGGCAAAGGCCTTAGAGAGGGTGCGGGTGACTACTAAGTTTTGATAGTCCTTTAATAAAGGTACTACAGAGTGCTCAGGGGCATATTCAATATAGGCCTCGTCTAAGACAAATAAGACCTCTGGGAATTGCTCTAAGAGTTTTACGAGCTCACCGTGGTCAAATAAGATGCCTAAAGGATTAGCAGGGCTATCAATAAAGACGAGCTTAACCTTAAAAGGAGCTTCCTTAATGGCACGGGCAATAGCCTCAGCACTTAAGGTAAAGTCCTCATTACGCTTAGCATAATAGGTTTGGGCTCTATTAGTAGCTGCGGCAATTTCGTACATACCATAAGTAGGAGGAGCAATCACAATACCCTCACCTACTTCACAGAAAGTACGGATCAACAAACCAATAGCTTCATCAGAGCCACGGCTAACTAATACTTGATCGCGTAATAAACCTACATAATCAGCCATGCCTTGGGTGACATCAACAGGCTGGCAATCAGGATAACGATTTAAGGTAGTAGAGTTAAAGATATAGAACTCTGACTTAGGTGACTCGTTAGCATTTAAGAAGGTATGGCCATGACCGCCAATACGACGGGCACTTTGATAAGGCTCAAGTTGTTGGACATGCTTACAAGCAAGTTTTGTTAAATCAACCATACTGTAATTTCACCAATGTTTTTTTAATTGCGACCAATTTTGTTTAAGCGCAAGGTTACAGCATTGCGGTGGGCATCTAAGCCTTCAGCACTAGCTAGGACTTCTACGGTATGTCCAATATTGCGTAAACCTTGGGCGCTAGCACAAGAGATAGTGTAGCGTCTTCTAAAATCATCAGTACCTAAAGCACTTGCTGTTTTGGCATAGCCGTAAGTTGGTAAGGTGTGATTGGTACCTGAGGCATAATCACCCATAGACTCACAGGTATAAGCACCGAGGAAAATAGAGCCCGCATTACGGAGCTGAGCTACAATAGCATGAGGATCAGCAATTTGCACAATTAAATGCTCAGGAGCATAAGTATTTGAGATCTCGATAGCCTCTTGCAGATCATTAGTCTTAATCAGACGGCTCTTCGACAGAGCCTTAAGAGCAATTTCTTTGCGTGGCAAGAGTTCTAATTGCTCTGCTAAAGCCTGTTGCGTACGCTCGAGTAGTGAAGTGCTTGGCGATACTAAGATTACTTGGCTATCAGGGCCGTGCTCGGCTTGAGATAAGAGATCGGCGGCAACAAAAGTCTCATCAGCAGTCTCATCAGCAATGACTAAGACCTCAGATGGACCTGCAGGCATGTCAATAGCAGCACCATTAGGATCGTCACTGACTAAGCGCTTAGCCATGGTAACAAATTGGTTGCCAGGACCAAAGATCTTATTCACCTTAGGGACAGTTGCTGTACCATAAGCTAAAGCAGCAATGGCATGGGCACCACCTAATTTAAAGATCTCTTTAATACCACACTTGCTGGCAGCGTAAATAATGCCATCAGAAAGAGGGTAAGGAGAGGTTAGTACTACTTGTTCACATTTGGCAATTTGGGCAGGGACACCCAGCATTAAAGCAGTAGACACTAAAGGAGCTGAGCCACCAGGGACGTAAAGGCCAACCTTTTCAATAGGGTGGGTAGCAGTTTGACATTCAATGCCTGCTACAGTTTGTACCTTGACATGACATGGCTCTTGGGCCTTATGAAAGAGGCTAATATTGATATAGGCTTGATCAATAGCTGCCTTTAACTGAGGATCAATACGCTCACAGGCCTGAGCAATTTCTTGCTCGCTTAGCTTAAGCTTATCATCAGGGCACTTATCAAGCTTGTGGGCATACTCAATTAAAGCCTCATCGCCGCGCTTTTTAACATTGGCGATAATATCAACTACGATATCGTGTACTGAGCTAGCACTTTCTTGGGCAGGACGCTCTAAGCACTGACTGCGCTCTGGTAAGCTCAGATCTTGCCAATTAATAATATCCATCGTGATGTACTCAAGAAAATAGCGCTCATAGCGCTAGTCAATTAATGAAGATCTAGGCTGACAGCGCATAAAGGTCTGTCAGCCTTAATGAGCTTTAGTCGAGCATCTTTTCAATAGGTACGACCAAGATTGAGGAAGCACCAAGCTCCTTTAAGCTCTCCATAGTTTCCCAGAAGAGCTTTTCACGTGATACTACGTGTAAGGCTACGCGCTCTTTGTCTCCCTCAAGTTCAATAATAGAGGGGTTCTCAGCTCCTGGGAGAAGGGCTGTGATCTCTTTTAACTTGTCACGAGGGGCATTCATCATAATGTACTTGGACTCTTTGGCAGTTAGTACACCATGTAAGCGAGTTAAGATGCGATCAGCAGTTGCTTGCTTTTCTGGATAGAGCTCTTGATCGCGGGCAATAATGACAGCTTGGGACTCATAAATGGTTTCTACTTCGCGTAAACCATTAGCCTGTAAGGTAGCACCTGTTACTACCAAGTCACAAATAGCATCAGCTAGACCAGCACGAGGTGCTACTTCTACTGAGCCTGTTAAGAGTACGCTCTTAAAGTTAACACCTTGAGCGCTTAAGGCGCGACGTAATAAGTGAGGGTAGGTAGTGGCAATTTTCTTGCCCTCTAAGTCCTTTACTGAGTGCCACTCTTGTTCTTGAGGAATAGCAATAGCTAAGCGGCAATCACCAAACTTAAGCTTGCATACTTCACGATAAGAGGTGTTGAGACCATCAAGCTTACGCTGCATGGCGGTCTCTTCTAATACGTTCTGACCAACAATACCCCAATCAACGACATGATCCATTACTAAACCAGGGATATCATCATCGCGGACACGCAGGATATCAATCGGCATGTTCTCAGCATGAGCGAGTAGATGATCACGGTTTTCATTAATCTTAATGCCGCAGCTCTTAAATAAGCGCTCGGTTTCATCGGTAAGACGACCCGACTTTTGCATTGCGATTCTTAGTCGCTTCTTGCTTTGATCATTTACAGTGCTCATGAATAAAAAACTCCAAAGTTAAGCCAAGCTCAAGGCCGATACTAGATTGAGCATACAGCTTAGGGCTAGGGAAAGACAAACATATAGCTATGCTCAATTAACACTAGAGCATAGCTGCAATAATATTAAACTAGCACAAGTGCGCTCCAAATCATAGCGCCAAAAACAAGGCTTGCGACTTGGCGCGTCTTTGCACCAGTATGGGCGCTTAGTAAGTAAAGTCTTCTGGTAGCTGCAAGCGGGCACTCACTTGCTTGATGCAATAAGAGGCCAAGGTATTGCCCAGATATAAGGCATGCTCTAAAGTTGCTCCCTTTAAGAGCGCAGCAATAATACCTGCACTATGGCTATCACCAGCTCCTGTAGCATCAACTACTGTTTGCTCAGTAACGCTAAAGTGATAGTAGTTATCACGATAGCTGACGACAGCACCATCTTTATCTAAAGATAAGATAATGGGAGCAGTGGTTAATTTAGAGAGCTTTTCCAGACCATGTCCGAGGTCTTTTTCTCCTGTAATAAGCTCTAGCTCCATGCGGTTTAAGTGCAAGATTGGATTCATGCTTAATAAGAGATCAAAAGCCTCTTTTTTAATGTAATTAACACGAGCTCCTGCATCAAAGAAAATTACTGCACTTGGCTTTTTGCGTTTTTGCACCTCTTGTAAATAAGTCAGGCCATTGTCATCAGTAAGATCAAATCCTGCAAAGTAAATAAGATCAAACTCCTCAATTGCGACTTCTGATAGCCATGCACTTTGCATGTGGTTTTCAATACCTGGGACTGCAATAAAGGTACGCTCGCCATTTTTGTCGATCATGCACAAACAATAAGCGCAGTCATAAGGGCTTTGGGGTTGCAAGATTAAATCTTGCTCGCCATAGCCATCTTTGAGTAATTGTTCATAGCTTAAAGTAGCATAAGGTCCATGACCAATAGGGACTTTGATCTTGTGATCAATGCCTAAGATGCGTTCAATGTGCGCTACGTTAATCGCACAGCCACCTACGCCAATATTAAGCTCTTGAGCATAAGAGTCGCCGCCTACAGGAGGGATATGATCTAATAGTAAGGTGACATCAACAAAGGCGCCGCCTAAGATTAAAGCTTTGCCTAAACAAGGCTTATCTTTGAGGTGATTAAAGACTAAAGAGCTGCGATATTCTGGTCCTAAGATATGCTCAAAGATAGGCAGAGGCAAAGTATAGTTCAGCTCGCTCGGAGCTTTGAGCTTAGGGGCAATACGATAAAAAGACTGAGGAAGCATAAAGATACCTAAGTTAGCTAATAATGAGAATTAGCTATTGTACTAAAAGAGCTGTGAGAGAAAATCTCATTTTAAAGCTGCTCTATAGTAGTAGAGTACAAAGCTAATTGTAAGATTGTTGTTGTATTTAAGGAGTACTTTAGTCGTGGAAAGCGTGATTAAAGTTAAAGATGTAATTACCCCGATCAATAATTACTTGCGCTCAAGTGATAGTATTTCTGAGGCTACAGGCTATTTACGCTATATACAATTAGGTGCCTTACGCATTTTAGAAGAGATTGATCAAGTATGCTCCCTTTCAGGCATGGACTATTTCTTAGCAGGAGGCGGTTTGCTTGGTGCTGCTCGTACAGGATCTTTTGTGCCTTGGGATGATGATTTAGATATCTTCTTGGCTCGTTGTGATTATGAGCGCTTTATTGAGACCTTCAATCGCCTCAACTCTATTGATGGTTTAGTGGCGAGCTTGTATAGCGCTCCTACAGGAGTATGGAACTTAATTAAGGTGCGTCATAAGAGCATTCCGTCAATCTTTGTCGACGTTTTTTGCTATGACATTATTTATCAAAGCATGTCTGTTAAAGAGCGTATTAGCTTTAGTAAAAAGTTGCAGGCTATCACGGTTGCTCATTCAAAAAAGCGCAGTCGCTATGGCTCAGTAGAGCTGTATCATGAGAGTTTTAAAGAGCTGACTCATGGGCAATTTGGTGATTTAAGCTTTGATGGCAGTTGCAATGATCCTACTTTGTTCTTCTCTTTAGGCTTTTGTCATAATAGTGTCAAGTGTAATGCCTTTAGAATGAAAGATATCTTCCCTGTGCGCAAAGTCTGTTTTGAAAATCGCTTATTTAATGCTCCTGCTGATGTCGATTTATTCTTAACTTATTGCTTTGGCGACTATTTGCGTCTGCCTTTAGAGCCTTCTTTACATGTCGATTTAGATGCTATCGACCTTGAGCAGGCAATAATGCTCAAGGCCTTTGTCAGTGCTATGCCTGAATATCGTCAAATGCACCATCGCATTTTCTTATAGCCCTCCTCCAAAGCGGCTAATACTTACGATAGTAATAGCCGCCATTACCATCAGGCTCTAAATAGCCATCATCAGTTTCATAACCACCAAAGGCATCGGGCACCACTTTGCCATTAGGGGTGTCATAGGTGCCATCTTGGTTTTTCCAAATGCGTCCTTTTTTAGTGTAATAGCCATCGTGCTCGCCATAGACATTATAGCTAGGCTCAATGTCTTCACCTTGAAAGTAAAAGCTACCATCAGGATCTTTTTGGATATGATCCTCATCAAAGCCATAAGAGGGGGCAATAGTTAGAGAGCATAGTGCTATCAGGGTGCTGAGTGTTTTTAGTGCCATAGCAATCTTCCTGTGAAAGTATCTATTGTGTAATTATAGTACGAGCATATGGAGAATGAGTGAGATTTTTTGCATTCATTTAGTGCGTTAATAAATGCAAGGGTGATTTTATGATTACTAATAGTGCAAAAATGAAGCTTTAAGCAAATTTTGCACTTGATTTAAGCACTAGTCATTAAGGTTAAACAAAGAGCATAGTTATGGGCTTTTGTGAGTAAAAAAGGTAACGTAAGTCTAGGATGTAGGCTTTAGGGGTGCCTTATGTTTAGCGCTAGGAGCTTTTATAATGAGTCACACAGCTTAGGCTGTTAGTAGTTTTAAACAAGAGGGCAGTTGTTCACTAAGTGCCACTAGTTGCATGCTTTCAATTTTGGTTTTTTTGTTATGAATTTACACGAGTATCAATCAAAGGAGCTATTACGCTCTTACGGTTTACCAATTGCTGATTTCCGTATTAGCACCAAGGCCTTGGGTATTGGTAAGTTTGCCTATGAATTAGCCCCTGGTCCTTTTGTTTGCAAATGCCAGGTTCACGCAGGAGCTCGTGGTAAAGCAGGTGGTGTAGCGGTTGTTAATACCCCAGCTGAGGCCGAAGCTTTTGCTGCTAAGTGGTTAGGTGCTCGCTTAGTAACTAGACAAACAGGCCCTGAGGGCAAGCTAGTATCTCGTATCTTAATTGAGCGTGCTACTGAATCAGTACGTGAGCTCTATGTCGGTGCTACTATCGATAGAACAAGCTCTAATTTGACTATTATGGCCTCAGAAGGCGGTATGTCTATTGAGGAGCTAGCTGCTCGTGATGCTTCTAAGATTTTAAAGGTCAATATTGACTTACTTACAGGTCCTCAGCCTTATCAAGGTCGCGATTTAGCTTATCGCTTAGGTCTTAAGGGCAAGCAGGTCAATGAGTTTGCTAAGATCTTTATGGGTATTGCCCGTGCCTTTTTAGACAAGGATCTCTCCTTAGTGGAGATCAATCCTTTAGCCGTAACTACTGATGGCTCTTTATTATGCTTGGATGCCAAGATTAATATTGACTCTTATGCTTTATACCGCCATCCTGAGTTTTTAGATCTTGATGATCCATCTCAAGAAGATCCGCGCATTGCTCGTGCTGTAGCCTCTAACTTCTCTTATGTGCCTTTAAATGGTTCTATTGGTTGTTTAGTTAATGGTGCAGGCTTGGCTATGGGTACCATGGATATTATTAAGGCTTGTGGCGGTGATCCTGCTAATTTCCTTGATGTAGGCGGTACGGCTACTAAAGAGCGCGTGATGGAAGCTTTTAAGATCATCTTAGAAGACAAGAACGTCAAGTGCATCTTAGTGAATATCTTTGGTGGTATTGTACGTTGTGATTTGATTGCTCAGGGTATTTTAGGTGCGGTCCATGATGTGGGCGCACAGGTTCCTGTAGTAGTGCGCCTGGAGGGTAATCATGCTCAAGATGGCGCTGAGATCTTAAAGAACAGTGGTCTTGATATTACCGCAGCTCATGGTCTGCGTGAGGCGGCTTTATTAGCTGTCCAAAAGGCTAATTGTTAACAATACTACTATCAAGGATTAAGGATTTATCGGTCATGAGCATTCTGATTAATAAGGATACCAAGATTATTTGCCAAGGTATCACAGGCTCTCAAGGTACTACTCACTCTGAGCAATGTTTAGCTTATTACGATACTAAGTTAGTAGGTGGTGTCACTCCTGGTCGTGGTGGTAGCACTCATTTAGGTTTGCCCGTATTTAATACCGTCCATGAGGCTATGGAGGTAACTCATGCAACTTGTTCCATGATTTTTGTGCCACCTCCATTTGCTGCAGACTCTATTTTTGAAGCTATTGATGCAGGTATGGAGTTGGTAATTTGTATTACTGAGGGTATTCCTGTCTTAGACATGCTGCGCGTCAAGGCACGTTTGCGCAATTCCAAGACCATGTTAATTGGCCCTAATTGCCCAGGTGTCGTAACTCCAGGTGAGTGCAAGGTTGGCATTATGCCAGGTGCTATTCACTCTAAGGGTAAGGTAGGTATTGTCTCGCGCTCTGGCACTTTAACTTATGAGGCGGTTAAGCAGACTACTGATGCAGGCTTTGGTCAGTCCACTTGTGTAGGTATTGGCGGCGATCCTGTGCAAGGCTCTAACTTTGTTGATATGTTAAAGCTCTTTGAGCAAGATCCACAAACTGAGGCTGTAGTGCTAGTAGGTGAGATTGGTGGCACCTCAGAGCAAGAAGCCGCTGCTTGGATTAAGCAAAATATGACCAAGCCAGTAGTGTCTTATATTGCAGGCGCTTCCGCTCCTGCAGGTCAGCGTATGGGTCATGCTGGTGCCATTATCTCAGGCGGACAGGGTACTGCTATTGCTAAGCAACAAGCTTTACGTGATGCTGGTGTTACTGTAGTCCCAACTGCGGCAGATATTGCCGACGGTCTGCGCGAAGCCACAGGCTGGAACTAAGCACTATTTAATTTATTATTATTATTAAGCCCAAAGAGGAGCATCTCTTTGGGCTTTGTTGTATTTGTGATCTATATGGTGCTTTAGCGATTTGCTCCTCAATACGAGCTTTATTATCAAAAAGTGGGGCTATTTAGATGTGATAATGGATGAGCTTTTGTGGTGCATCAGGATTTTTGGTGCTTACCTATAGAGCAAGGGATCTTAATTTGTCGTCAAAGTGATTATTTTTCGCGCATTTCTCGTTAAACTAGCTAAGCACCAACTCCATTAGAGCTAATGGATCGCTAATTTTGTCGCGCTAAGGTAGTGTGTATTAATTAATAATTAAAGGCTGTGTTCTGCTAAGCCCATCTTAAACAACTAACCCGACCAACCTATTTATGTTGATGAGCTTTGTATAGAAGATAGCGCTGCTTAGAGGAAGTTTCAGCTATGGCAGATCCATCCAATATTACTCATAATTCACAGAGCATCTCTGAAGTTAGTGCTGTGATTCCTGGCGGATCATGGGAGGATATTCTCCTCAATAAAGAAACTAACTTAGATCCTGTGCAAGCGAGGGATCCCAATTTACAGCAGCAATATTTGGTACGTACTCGCCGCTCTTTAAAAGAAACTGCTGACTTCTTTAAAAACTTACCAGCCCTGTTGCCAAGTAAAGACGATGCTTATATCAATATCAATAGCAGCTCAGAGCGCATTGTCGCTGAGGTCATGGCTCGTCCTTATAGCAATCCCTTTGCGCAATCCCAAGAAACAGAGCCTACTGATAACCATAATCATCATGAGGGGCTTAGCTATTTGCTTACTCTTTTGGAGCAGGCAGATAATTATGATAAGCAAAGCTCTGCGCTTTTTGATGGTGAGGCTTGCCAAAGTGTTGAGGTACAAATTGTTAGCTCTGGCTCAGCTATAAGTTCCCAGCGCTCGGCTTATAGTGAAGTACGAGCTGCCGCTCAAGCTAAAGCTCACAGTGCAATTAATAAGTCTAAGTCTTGGGGCAATAATCTTTATGTACAATTAAGTGCTAATAATGCTCCTGAAAGAGAGCAAGCAAGTAGCTCTTTATGGGGTGAAGTATCACAAGCCTTATCTTCCTTATTGGGCTTTAATGCTATAGAAAGTGCCAGTGCTAATTTGCTGACTTATAGTGAGGTAGGAGACTTTCAAAAGCTCGTACAAGGGCGTAAATGCTGCACTTTTAATGATCAAGTAATTGTCAGTACACCCTCTGATCCGCTATATTTAATGCCAGTAGCGGGCAATAATTCTGCCAAAGTTCAGCATCAGCAAGAGATAGAGGCGATGAGTAATAATCAAGAGCAGGCCTTAGAGCACCCTGTAATTCGTGCTTTTTCAGGCAAAAATGAGCTCAATGGTCAGGTAATTAATTCAGGCCTAAGCAGAGCTTCAGAAGATGAGCGCCGTTTAGAGCGTCAAATTAGCTCTTATTTCATGCCTTCAGATTATGCTGCTAAGTATTTAGCTTCTAATCATAGAGAGGTACAGCCTGCTGATATCATTGCTTATGGCATGTTTAAGCAGTGGATGCGACGCAGATCTGCTCTCTTGTTACCTAATGGTTCTCTTGAAGATGGTAATGAGGCTACCTTATATGAAGTAGTACTGTTGCTCGTTCAGACTATGATCTTTGCTATGCGTGCTGATGGTCGTATTGAAACTAAAGAGCACAATTCCTTGATTGATTTTTGTCGCGATGTTGTTCCTAAGCAGTTATACAACAATATCCGTGGTGAGGTCGATCGTCTTTTAACTATCGATTTAGATCCAGAGCTGTTGGCTAAACAAGTGAAATATCCAGAGGAGAATATCGATATTTACTTGCTTTCTGCCGTGTTGTTGTCTAATAGCCATTTCTTAGAGTTAGGTTATTTAGAGTCCTTAGCTGCTTGTTTAGGCATCGATCCTAGCTTGCGCCGCAATTTAGATGACAACGCCCGCTCCATTATTGCCAATAGCGATCAGCTCATTGCTAAGCATAACTAAACAAGTTTATGAAGAGGCTGGATTTCCCCACAGCCTCTTTTTTTTGCCATGGTGTATCTAAGTAATTATTGCCGCTCGCTCTAGTCAGCGGAGATAGAGGCCATAAATAAGCCTCGCCCTTAGTTTGGCATAGCAAGTGCATACTTGGCTGTAGTAATTTTAATATGCTTAGCCTGGTAGAGCTAAGTGCACTTTTGTAGTAAAGAGAGAACATCATTATGGCTCTATATGTACAGACTAACGTCAGCTCCATTAACGCTCAAAGAAAGTTAACTAACGCCACTAATAGTTTAAATGTAAGCTATCAGCGCTTAGCTTCTGGTTTGCGCATTAACTCCTCTAAAGACGATGCCGCAGGTTTACAGATCTCCGATCGCTTAACCTCCCAAATTAATGGTCTTAATCAAGGCAATCGTAATACCAACGATGGTATTGCTTTAGCCCAGACTATTGAAGGTGCTCTTGATGAGACCACCAATATGCTCCAGCGTATTCGTGTGTTAGCAGTGCAATCTGCCAACGGTACCAATACTGCCGAAGACCGCAAGGCTCTCCAAGAGGAAGTAGAGCAGCTTTCCTTAGAAATCTCTCGTATTGCCTCTCAAACCACCTTTGCAGGCGCTACCATTTTAGATGGTACAGGTGATAAGAGTTTAGTGCCAAAGGATGGTAATGATAAGGGCAAGCTTATCTTCCAGGTAGGTGCAAACAAGGGCGATACCATTAGCTTGGTATGGAGCAAGGCCTTTAATGTTTCTGGTTTATTAAATCAGACAGGTAAGAATGCACCAGGCGCTAATAATGCAGAAGGCTTAACTACTATTAAAGTAAATGTAAATGGTAAAGATGTTGATAAGCTCATCTTCACTATTGGAACCGTATCTAAGGCCAACAATACCCTTGCTAATATTGATGCTTTCATCCAAGCTGTAGATTCCAAGCGTGCTGAGCTCGGTGCCATTCAAAATCGTATGGAATCAGCTATTCGCAATCAGGCTAACGTAGCTGAAAATGAGTCTGATGCTCGCTCACGTATTCGCGATACTGACTTTGCCTCTGAGACTGCTGCTCTTACTCAAAACAACATTATTCAACAGGCATCTCAGTCTATCTTGGCTCAAGCTAACCAGCGTCCAACTATTGCTTTAAGCTTATTAGGCCAATAATTACAATATTCTCTCTTTTGATATTTGAGGCGAGCTCACAAGGCTCGCCTTTTTGTTTGTTGGTCTAAAGGTCAAGTTTACGTAAGCATAATTTAGTATTTCTCAGCTAGGAGAGCACTATCTTAAAGTGATAGCTGGTGTGCTGTAAATTATTTGTAGGAAAGATTGGCACAAGATGTGCAGTAATTACTTAAACATCATTATTGCCGCTGTTTACTATTAAGCAGCTAATTACAAGAGAGAGAACATCATTATGGCTCTATATGTACAGACTAACGTCAGCTCCATTAACGCTCAAAGAAAGTTAACTAACGCCACTAATAGTTTAAATGTAAGCTATCAGCGCTTAGCTTCTGGTTTGCGCATTAACTCCTCTAAAGACGATGCCGCAGGTTTACAGATCTCCGATCGCTTAACCTCCCAAATTAATGGTCTTAATCAAGGCAATCGTAATACCAACGATGGTATTGCTTTAGCCCAGACTATTGAAGGTGCTCTTGATGAGACCACCAATATGCTCCAGCGTATTCGTGTGTTAGCAGTGCAATCTGCCAACGGTACCAATACCAAAGAAGATCGTGAAGCCTTACAGCAAGAGGTAACTGCGCTATCTTCTGAAATTAACCGTATTGCTAAGCAGACTACCTTTGCAGGTGCTTTAATTTTAAATGGCAAGTATGATGATGCTAATAATCCAAAAAGCTTAATTCCTAAAGATGGCAAAATGGTCTTCCAAGTAGGCGCTAATCAGGGAGATACTATTTCCTTACTATGGGACAAGCCATTTAATATGACTGGCCTTGCAACTATTGCTAATGATCAGGCTCTTAAGTTTGAAGCAGCAGCTACAGATGCATCAAAGAGTGGTTTATTAAAGATTAACAATCAAGAGCCTCGCTGGAGTATTTCCTCTGTTGGCGCCGCTAATGCAACTTTAGGAAATATCGATAAGTTTATCCAGGCAGTAGATTCCAAGCGTGCTGAGCTCGGTGCCATTCAAAATCGTATGGAATCAGCCATCCGCAACCAAGCTAATGTAGCGGAAAATGAAGCTGATGCCCGTAGCCGTATTCGTGATACTGACTTCGCTGCAGAAACTGCCGCTTTAACTCAGAACAATATTATCCAACAGTCTTCTCAAGCTATCTTGGCTCAGGCTAACCAGCGTCCAAACATTGCTTTAAGCTTATTAGGCCAGTAATCATAGTATTCTCTCTTTTGATATTTGAGGCGAGTTCGTAAGGGCTCGCCTTTTTGCGTTTATAGGGAGTATGTTTTTTGCCTATTTATCCAGCATTAGGTACTTGTGGTAAAAAATTTACGGGGTTTTACCAAAAATTATTGCCTATTGCTACAAAAAGATCTTTTGATTAGGAAAGATATCAAGGTAGCCTAGTTGAGAAATAAATAGAGTTAGCAAGGTAAGTTTGGGTATGGGCGGGCGTTATTAATTTTTTTGCCAAATGATAAATTTTAGTTGCTGCGCAAAATGTGCTTGCATAGAGTAATTTTTCTTATATAATAAGTTACGTAAGCTATAGCTAACTGGTATTAGCCATAACTATCACATAGTATGGTAGTACATGGTAAATGTTTTCCTTGGCAGGTAATGACTATATCCTAGTGTCAAGGATTTAAGTGTGCTTACAACAGTTTCTTCATCATCGGCTTATCTTGCCCAAGGCTTTGGTATCTTTGGGCAGGAAGCTCTGACAGATTTAATTTAAGGAAAAGACATGAGCGCAATTGCAGATATTAAGGCCCGTGAAATTATTGATAGCCGTGGTAACCCAACTGTAGAGTGTGACGTGCTCTTAGAGTCAGGTGCTTTTGGTCGTGCTAGCGTACCTTCTGGTGCCTCCACTGGTGTACGTGAGGCTATTGAGTTACGTGATGGTGACAAGTTACGTTTTGACGGCAAGGGCGTACTCAAGGCTGTAGCTAATGTCAACACCGAAATTCGTGATGCCTTAATTGGTATGGAAGCTGGCGATCAGGTAGTAATTGATCGCACCATGATTAAGCTCGATGGTACTGAGACTAAGTCCCGTTTAGGTGCCAATGCTATCTTAGCTGTCTCTATGGCTGTAGCAAAGGCTGCTGCTGAGGACGCTGGTTTACCTTTATACCGCTATTTAGGTGGCTGCTCCAAGATGGAGATGCCTGTTCCTATGATGAATATCATCAATGGTGGTGCTCATGCTAACAACAATTTAGATATCCAAGAGTTCATGATCATCCCTGTAGGTGCTCCTTCTTTAGCTGAGGCAGTACGTATGGGTGCTCAGACTTTCCATGCCTTACGCAAGATTATTAACTCTAAGGGTATGACTACTGCTGTAGGTGATGAAGGCGGTTTTGCTCCATCCATTGAGTCCCATGAAGAAGCTATCGAGCTCATTATGGAAGCTATTAAGGCTGCCAACTATGTACCAGGTAAGGACATTTACATTGGCTTAGACTGCGCTTCCTCTGAGTTCTACAACGCTGAAAAGAATGTCTATGAGCTTACCAAGCAAGGCAAAACCTACACTATTGACCAATGGATTGATGTCTTAGAGTCTTGGGTAGATAAGTATCCTTTAATCTCCATTGAAGATGGTGCTGCTGAGGGCGATTGGGACGGCTGGAAGAAGTTAACTGAGCGTTTAGGCTCTAAGTGCCAATTAGTAGGTGACGATCTCTTTGTTACCAATCCAGCTATCTTAAAGGAAGGTATTGAAAAGGGCGTAGCTAACGCTATCTTAATTAAGGTTAACCAAATTGGCACTTTAACTGAGACCTTTGAGGCTATTGAGATGGCCAAGCGCGCAGGCTACACCGCTATTGTCTCTCACCGCTCTGGCGAGACTGAGGATGCTACCATTGCTGATATCGCTGTAGGCACCAATGCAGGTCAGATCAAGACTGGCTCTATGTCCCGCTCTGATCGTTTAGCTAAGTACAATCAATTAATCCGTATTGAAGAGGAGCTTGAAGGCGCAACCAACTACGGTGGTGTTAACTCTTTCTACTGTATTTCCTTAAAGTAGCAATAGATGATTTAGTAAGACCCCAAGTAAGAAAAACAACTAGATCGGTATCTCAAGGGTGGCAGCCTGTTTTAAGGGTGCTGCCCTTTTTAACATGGATTTAATAAGACTGTGCTAGGATTGCAAGGTGTGGGGAATTTAGTGGCGCACAGGCCTAGAGGCTAGGTGAAACCTAGCTTAGCATGAGGTCGTTCTCTTTTATAATAGCCAGTTTTTAACAAAAAATACAAGCAATTTATTTACTTTTATTTGGCGGTCTAAGTATTGAAAAATCACGACCCTGTGCTATGATGTAAACACGGTAGAGATACCGTACTAATGGTTTCTAGAGTGTTCGCCAGCAGTTTTGCCCTGAGCCGATATATACTAGATTGGGCCGTCTTCTTGCCTCCATTGAGCACGCCTAAACTATTCAGCCTTGAGTTGGGTAGTCCCTTGAGAAGCCTAGCGAGTCACAGGTAGCCCACCTTGAACTTACTGGTTCAAGGAGACAAACATGGCAGCGGCATTTCCGGGGCCATTAGTTCAAAATCCCATTCCTTCTTTTAAAGAAACTAGCTTTAGGCTAGTTTTTTTGTCTCATGATACTAAAATTTTCTCCCGAGCACGTCTTCTTTACCTCAGACACTCACTTTGGTCATACCAATATTATCGATAGATGTCAAGCATTTTGACAGTAAAACTCAATTTTTTTGAGCCTAGTAAA
>Reba_p2__coassemble_317_pt1 | contig 50229 bp, 30 predicted proteins | sample Reba_p2__metabat2_low_PE_017 | metagenome-assembled genome bin Reba_p2 | reverse complement strand
ATATATATATGTGTGTGTGCTTTTCTTAATTAACTAAATAGACTGTTTGTTGTAGCTATTTCTAAAAATGGACCAAAAAAGCCACAGCTGTGGCCCTTTTTAGAAGAATCCATCTTTAAGGAATTAATCGCGATAAGTTGCAGCTATTTTGTAAATAGCTTCACAATCAGCTGCAGTTAATGGAACAAAATTGCCTACTGACTTTTTAGCTAAGAACAAAAGTTTAATAAGCTTAGGAATATCATCTACACTGGCTCCAATTTGTTCAAAGTTCAAAGGCATGCCTAAAGACTTATAAAAATTGCGCAAAGCTACAATGCCTTCTTTAGCGGTACGCTTAGGATCTTCAAAGTCCATATGAACACCAAAGACTCTGCTAGCAAATTGTGCAAAACGCATAGGGTTATGACTCATGGTGTACTCCATCCAAGCTGGGAACATCACCGCTAAGCCAGCGCCATGTGCAATGTTGTATAAGGCACTTAAAGAATGCTCCAGCGCATGAGTTGCCCAATCTTGCTCACGACCAACACCACAAATATCATTGTGCGCTAAAGTACCTGCCCACATTAAATTAGCACGTGCTTCATAGGACAAAGGCTCACTAATCACCCGAGGAGCAGTCTCAACAATTGAGCACATAACTCCCTCACACAGCCTATCACTAATGGAGACCTCTGGAGTGTTGGTAAAGTAGCGCTCCATAACATGAGCTAGCATATCAACAGCACCACAAGCACTTTGATAAGCAGGTAAAGTCTTAGTAAGCTCAGGATTTAAAATCGCAAAGACAGGCACATTATAAGTGCTAGTGAGACCTAACTTTAAAACATTACCCTCAATCTCTTTTTGAATTACTGAGCTTGCTGAACCTTCTGAACCTGCTGCAGGAATAGTCAAAATCACACCTACGCCCAATGCTCCTTCTACAGAGCGCTTTTGCATCCAGAAGTCAAAGAAGTCTCCACTATTAACTGCGCCAATAGCTACAGCCTTAGCCGAGTCAATAACAGAGCCACCACCTACAGCTAAAATAAAATCCACATGCTCTGAGCGCGCAGTATTAATTAAATCATAGACCAACTCAGCACGAGGATTTGGCTCTACACCGCCTTGAGAAATGAAAGACACATTAGACGCCTTTAATGACGATTCAACTTTCGCAAGCAAGCCTGAACGCACACAAGATCCGCCACCATAAATAACAAGTACACGCTGCTTATGCAAAGCCTTAATAATTGCTCCTACTTCATTTTCTCTACCTTCACCAAAGTAATATGCTGTAGGGCGATGAAAATTAAAGTTATCCATAGCATCTCCTATTTGTGAGCTGAGTTGACATCATTGTTATTTACCTTGAGGTTACACTGCTCATCATCATAACGGGCACTATAGAGCACCATATCTTTATTTAAAGTACGCTCTGGATAATCACAAGAGCGGCTAATGCTTTCTACTCCTAAGAAAGAAGCTAAGATCTTATTAGTCCAATAATTAGGATTAGCTCGCACATCAGCTACATAGACGTATTTATAGGTATAAGCATGCATTGGGCTTACTACTAGGTGCTTACTGCCTGCATCTAACTGCTCTAAGATTTGAGCATCACGTACCTTTTGGTCATTGTTCAAAATAATAGTGCAATAAAGAGCATTAATCATAGCACTGACCATAAAGAGCGTACCTGCATACAATAAAATCTTGCTTATCTTAGGAGGCAAGATAGTATCAAAACGCTCTAACAATAATTTAGCTAAACCCAAAATTCCTATAATAGTAAAGACACTAAAAGCAGTGGCAGCACGTGCAGGGAAGTTAGGAGAGAAAATCATTAGCACAAGAGAGAAAGCACCTATATAAATAAACCACATGCTGCCATGATATAAAGCAGGCTCAGAGTATTGCAGCGCAGCAGTTCTTACTCTAGTACGCAGATAAATAGTCATAATGACTAATAAGACACATACTACTAAGCTTTCTAAGAAGATATCAATGGAGCTGATAGTATGCTCTAACACATCAAAGCCGTGTTCTTCCATACTCTCTAAGCGAGCTTGATTGCCAGGAGCAAAGATCAATAAGGCAAAGCCTACTAAAAATCCACCATAGCCGACACATTGCCATAGTCTCAGACGACGCTCTTTTAAGTTATAAAGCAGATACAAGCCTAAACCAGTGGCCACAGCAGCGGCAGTATTTTCATTAGACCAGCCTGCTAACACGCCTAAAATGAGCATGAAAGGCAAAAATAGCCAGGAAGGCATTTGCACCTGATGTGCCATAGAAATACGATATGGCAAGAGGAACATTAAGACAATAGTCGTAGTCCACATATAGTTGGCAGAACTTACGATATTGAATACTACCTCGCCATAGGCTCTAGTCTGAGCAAAAAGCAATAAGGAGATCACAAAGATCGGCATCAAACGTAAACGTAAAGTAGGTCTAATACCGTAGGCATTGTAGTAAATAAAGAGGATCAATGTGACATAACACAATGCTTGAGCTACCCCTGAAATAGGCTTGCCCCACCAAAGCAAAGTTTGAGCAATGGTGTGCGCTACAGAGCGCCCGCCCCACTCAAAGTAATGAGCATATTGTGATACTAAAATGTCACTAAAGGAGGCAACATAGTCATGGGTGCCTTGCACCATGAAATAGCGATAGTCATTAGCAAAATAAGGGGTAAGATTAGACCCCAAGGCTATCAAACCAAACCAAAACAACAAATAGCAATAACTGCGGGTACTAATTTGCATAAAACCCTCCTGTCTCATATTTAAATAGAACTATTGCAATACATATGCCTTAGCACAGCAATAGCTAGAGACAAATGAGCGAACAGATGCAATACAATATAATAAGCAAAACTTAGCTCTAGTGTAGCGAATCGCACTCTCATTACAAACAGGACCTTAATTAATTATGGAAAAATCACAACTACTCATGGGAACTCTTAGTACTAGACCTAGCGTACTGGGTAATCTTGTAGGTAGTGCACTCTCATTACAAATCAGTGCTTTATACCAAGAGTGTCAACATCCTCTAGTTGTGATTGCGAGCGATCAGCAAACGGTAATGCGTCTGGAGCAAGAGCTCTCTTACCTCATGCCTAAAGAGTCAATTATGGTCTTTAGAGACTATGAGACCTTACCTTATGAAATGCTCTCAGCTCACCAAGACATTATCTCCTCACGCTTAGAGTTCTTAGCGCATATTCCTTATTTAGCTAAAGGCATTGTCTTAACATCTATCAATGCCATAATGCAAAGGCTATGTCCTAGTGAATATCTAATGAACAACTCCCTATTACTAAAAAAGGGCGATACTTGTGATCTAATGAGATTACGAGAGTCCTTAGTTGAGCGAGGCTATCTACAAGTAGAAAAGGTTCTCTCTCATGGTGAGTTTGCAGTTCGTGGAGACTTAATTGATCTCTTCCCTATGGGCTATCAGCACCCATTTCGTATTAATGTCTTTGATATTGAGATTGAAAATATTGCTATTTTTGATGTCCAAACTCAAATCTCCAGTGAGCAGGTAGATGAGATCAATTTATTGCCTGCCAATGAGTTCTCCTTAAATAAAGATTCGATTGCTTTGTTTAGAATACAATATCGTGAGGCCTTTGAGCAAAGTTATGTTGCTTCACATATAGTCTATCGCGAGATCTCTCAAGGCAATATTCCTGCAGGTATTGAGTACTATCTACCTCTGTTCTTTAAAAATACCAGCACTTTCTTTGACTATATCCATCCTAACTCAGATTTTGTCTTAGTTGGTGACTTTGATAATGCCTTGGTTAATTACGAGGACTATCTACATCAACGACAAAAAACCCTCTTAGGCAATCGAGATCGCAAGGCCTTACCTGTTGAACGAGTCTTCTTAAGTGCAACCAATGTCCAAGAACTCTTATCACATAAAAAACGTATTACTTTACGCACAGATCCTTTAAGTGCTCAAACTCATAACTACCAAGCACCATGTATTGTGGTACCTAATATTGCCTTTGATCACCACAAGAAGAACCGTGCAGAAAACCTCATTGCCTTTGTTGAAGACTTTTGCATCAAGCATCATGGTCGTATTTTAATTAGTGCTCTTTCAGAAGGTAGACGTCAAAGCCTGCGAGATCTTATTCCTCATGAGTTAGTTAAAAAATTTGGCTTAACCCCAGCTTCAAACTTTAATGACTTCTTAGCAAGCTCACATCCTATGATGATGACCATTGCTCCTTTTGACCAAGGTGTCATCTTTGATAACCATAGCTACCAAAGTACACCTGATAGCGCCCCATTAAGTAAGCACTGCCATATTAAAAGCCCACTAGCTATCTTAACTGAAACTGAGCTCTTGGGCTTTAAAGTTGTACGAGCCCGTCGCCGCAGTCAAAAGGCTGGTCAAATTGATCAAGACACCATTATTACCAATTTAGCTCAGCTTAGCGAAGGTCAAATAGTAGTCCATATTGACCATGGTATTGGACGCTATCGTGGTTTAAAGACCGAGGTCATCAATGGTATTGAAGGTGAGTATTTAACCATTGAATACTTGAATGGTGACATGCTTTCTATCCCTATTACTGCATTAAACAAAGTCGCCCGCTACTCAGGTGAAGAAAACCCACCTCTTTCTAAACTAGGCAGTGATGCTTGGTCTAAGAAAAAGGCTAAAGCTGCGCAAAAGGTTTCGGATATTGCAGCTGAGCTATTAGATATTTATGCCCAACGTGAGCTCAAGGCAGGTTTTGCTTTTAAGGTTGATGAGCATGCCCTAGAGGAATTTACCTCTAGCTTCCCTTATGAAGAAACCGAAGATCAGCTCAAGGCTATTGAACAAACCTTAGAAGACATGAAAAAGCCTATTGCTATGGATCGCTTAATCTGTGGAGATGTAGGCTTTGGTAAAACTGAGGTAGCTTTGCGTGCAGCATTTGTTGCAGCCTACAATGGTAAACAAGTAGCACTATTAGCCCCTACTACTATTTTAGCGGAGCAGCACTACCAAAACTTCAAAGAACGCTTTGCTACTACCGCCATTAATGTTGACTTAATCAGCCGTTTTAAAAGCACCAAAGAGCAAAATGAAGCCTTAAAGCGACTGAGTGAAGGCCAAATTGATATCATCATAGGCACACATAGTCTTCTCTCAAAGAAAGTACAATTTCATGATTTAGGTCTCCTCATTATTGATGAGGAGCACCGCTTTGGCGTAAGACAAAAAGAAAAGCTCAAGTCTCTACGTTCAGAGGTAGACTTACTAACCTTAACTGCAACCCCTATTCCTCGTACCTTGAATATGGCCTTAGAAGGTATGCGCGAGCTCTCTATTATCGCTACTCCACCTGAGCATCGCTTAGCAGTTAAGACCTTTATCCACCAAGAAACAGATGAACTCAGCCGTGAAGCTATTATGCGTGAGCTTCGTCGTGGCGGTCAGGTCTATTATTTACACAACAATGTCTCTACTATGGAACTTAAGGCTGAACAATTAAAAGCCCTAGTCCCTGAAGCTAAAATTGAAATTGCTCATGGCCAAATGGATGAGCGCGACTTGCAAAGAGTTATGCAAGACTTTAATCGTCAACGCTTTAATGTCTTACTCTGCTCTACCATTATTGAAAATGGCTTGGATATTCCTTCAGCTAACACCATTATTATCGATAGAGCAGATCTTCTAGGACTAGCCCAATTACACCAAATTAGAGGCCGCGTAGGGCGTTCACACCATCAGGCCTATGCTTACTTCTTCACTCCACCTAAAGATCTGCTCACCAAAGATGCACAACGACGTCTTGAGGCTATTGCCAGCATCGATGAACTAGGTGCAGGATTTGTCTTAGCATCTCATGACTTAGAAATTCGTGGAGCAGGTGAGCTATTAGGTGATGATCAGTCAGGCCAAATTGAGTCTATTGGTTTCTCCTTATACATGGCCATGCTTAATGCTGCTGTTAGTGCCTTAAAAGAAGGCCGTGAGCCAACCTTAAGCGAGCTCTACTTAAACGAGTGTGAAATTGACCTGCATATTCCAGCCCTCCTCCCTGAGAGCTATATTCGTGATGTTAACACTCGTTTATCTACTTATAAGCGTATTGCCTCTTGTGCTAATGAAGAGAGCTTAGAGGAGCTTAAGATTGAGCTTATTGATCGCTTTGGCTCCTTACCAGAGGAAAGTATTAACCTCTTTACACTTTCAAAGCTTAAACTCTTAGCTAGCTCGATGGGTATTAACAAAATACGTGGTGATCACCGTGGTGCCACTATTGAGTTTAAGGACAACCACAAGGTATCTCCTCATTACTTGCTTAACTTGGTAGTCAAATCCAAGCACAATGAGTATCGCATCAGCAAGGAAAATGCTCTGCGCTATAACTTACCTGAAAGCCCTAAGAACTCACGCATTAAGATCCTATCAATGATTTTAAATGCCCTAAGAGCTCACAGCACGGCAGCTTAAATCAAACAATCTGCTCAACCGTCAACAACTCCATCCTGAAAATGAGCTAAGCTCATTTTCAGGATGGAGCTTGAAACTTCGGTTTCAATGAGCAGAGACAATTGCGACACAGAAGGATTTAGTTCTCAACCACCTTTTACCTCTTAGCTCTCAAGGACAGAGCTTTAGGTTATAGCAAGAGAGAAAGTGCTCTCTTGGATGTTTATGAGATAGCTGATCGATAAAGAAAAGCCCCCAAAATCTCGTTGAGAAGCTGGGGGCAAAGTAAGCTTAGATCTTAAAGAATAAGAGCCAATATTGGGATGGTGACTATTGATAAGAGAGTGCTCATAAAAGTGCCTTGGGACATGATCTTAGGATCGATGCTTTCTTTAAGGCAGATCATGGTTCCATAAGATGCTACAGGCATAGCACTTAAAATAACGAGTACATCGGTATAACGCTTATCAAATGGAGTATGAGAGTAAATAAAGAAAATCAAAGCAGGAATTACTAAGAGCTTTAATACTGACATAACATAAATGCGCCAATTACCAAACATCTCTAAAACCTTAATATTAGCTAAGGTAGAACCAATTACTAATAATGAGGCTGGAATAGTCATATAACCTACCAAGTGAATAGCATCACCAATAATCTTAGGGGTTTGCACTTGGAAGAAGACCAAACCAATAACGATATAAGTAGAGGTTAGGGCTGGTGAGAGCACCATACGCCAGTTCAAGCTAACCTTACGTTCTGACTTGTCTTTATTACATCTGGAAATAAAGATCTGACCTAATAAGAAGATCAACAGATTAAAAGGAATGGTCAGCACTGAGATATAGAAAATAGCATAAGTGCCAAACAAAGAAGTAGCCACAGGAATACCAATAAAGTTGATATTACCAAAAGCAAACATAAAGCGGTAAATACCCTCCATTTCGCAGTGGAGGAGTTTAGCGAAGATCGTACCAGTAATTAATAAAAACACTAAAGTAGCTGTGCCTAAAAGTAATACTGGCAAAATCTCAGAGCGCTGCGGCAAGGTATCTCCCATAACAGAGGATAGAATAATACATGGAGCAGTGACATTGATGATCAAAACGGACAAAGAGCGATTGAAATCATCATTCATGATCTTAAGCTTATTGCAAATAAAACCAATGATGACCAAGATGAATAACACGCCCATTTGGCCAAAGGTATCTAAAAAACTCATTTGAATCCTAAAGTCTAAGCTGATTGCTATGTTTTTAGTGTCTTATAGAAACACTATCCTTACCACTACACACTTAGGTATTAAAGAAGCTTGCATTACCAGAGCCATTGATGCCCATGAGGCTTAATAAGGTGCTGATAGTTTAACAAAATGAACCTATGCTGATCGCAAAAATGTGATCTAACGCACTATTTTAGATCATAATGATGTTTTGTGCTCTCTTAATATTTGGCTTAGCTATGCCTATTTAAGAGGGATGATGGTAATAAGCTACTTGCTAAATCTTGCCCTCTAAGAGCAAGCTATCTTTAATTAGCTAATGTAATAAACAACAAAATCTTGCATCTTTCAGCCTCAGAGGGCTCAATCTTGTGTAATATATACGATCCTTGACCTCTGATAGAGCATGCTTAATTCGTTAATTTGTAGATATAACTCAGGTTCTTGTTATGGAATGTAAACTTAAAACTAAGGCCCTACCTATTGCCTTTATGTCAGCCTTAACCTTATGTATAAGTAGCAACGTCGCTTATGGTGCCTCCGACGAGGAACAAGAACAGCCCAACACTGGTCGTTTAATCGAAATGAAGGGCCAAATCCAAAGCATCAATGAAGAGCTCTCCGATCAAAGAGCCACTTTAAGATCTTTAAAGACTGAAATTATCGCTCAACGCGAAGAAACCGACGACTTCCGCCGCTCCTTATTAAGTGAGATGAAGGCCCTACGCCGTCAGAACCAATCATTGGTAGACTCTATTTACGACAATAGATTACTTGCTAGCAAAAACAATAGCGAAGAGGTTAAGCCATTGCGTAATTACGATTTACAAACCCCTGATGGCAAGCTTTACTTTGGTGAAGATGAATATGTCTATGTCAAAGAAGCAGATGCTACTTTTGATGCCCGTATTGATACAGGTGCAGCTGTCTCCTCAATCTCTGCTACCAACATTACTGAGTTTGAACGCAATGGTAAGCGCTGGTATCGCTTTACAGTAGAAGCCAACGACCACAATATTGAAGTAGAAGCACCTTATGTACGTACCTCTACTATCCGTCAGGTTTCCAAGCACACCACCACAGAGCGTATTGTAGTAGCTTTAAATATCAAAGTTGGTGACTACTCTACTACCAGTGAGTTCACTTTATCTGATCGTACTCGCTTGCAATATCCTTTATTAATTGGTCGTACTCTAATGCAAGATATTGCTGTAGTAGACGTAGCTCGTGACCATATTCAAGGCCGCAATAAGGATACCTTCTTAATCCTTTCTCGTGAGGACTACCAAAATGCCATCAAAAAGGGCAAAGATCCTAATGAAGAATACTTACGCAAAAAGGAAGCTGCTGATGCTGTAGGTCAAATTGCCAAGCCATCTGATGATTATGGTGCCAACTTAGGCTCTAACTCAGAAAATGCTCTCCCTGCAGTACGCAACAAGAACTTTGAAGACAGCACAGCTCCTGCCTCCCCTAAGTCCCCTGTTGGAACCAAGGCAGAGCCAGCCCAGAATGCAAAATAGTTAACTCAAGGAAAAAATTTAGATGGTTTCACGTGGCGTTTTTTATGTGGTAACTGCCATTTTGTTTATTACAGGCTTATTATTAATGGCTTACCAACATGTTACTTTTGAAGTTCCTTTTTTACCTGGTGAGCAGCGCACCGTTTGGCAAGTAGAAGCCAAAGTTGAGTTTGAGCCAACAGGAACAGGTGCAGCAACTGTCGACTTAGTTATTCCTGATGTCCAGCCAGGCTTTTTCCAATTAAGCCAGACCACTGCTTCTTTAGGCTATGGTGCTACCTATATTCAAAAGCAAAATAGTTCCTATGTAGAGTGGACTAAGCGCAATCCTGCAGGTTTACAAACCCTTTACTATCGTGGTGAGTTCTTAAGCGACAACAATGCAAAAGACTCCTCTATGATTGTTCCTGCTATTCCAGAAGTAGTAATCTCTGAGCCTTATGCCACAGCTGTAGGCGAGATTGCCTCCAAGGCTCGCGAGCGCTCTTCTGATCCTTTCTCTTTTACCGTACAAGTAATTAACGAGATCGATCGCCAAGAAGAGATCCGTACTTTATTACTCCAAAACTTCACTCGCTCTGAGCTTATCTTAAATATCTTGCACTATGCCCAAGTTCCTGCTCGCATTGTGCACGTATTAGACTTAGAAGATGGTCGACGCAATCGCGCTTTAACCCAAAGAATTGCTGTTTTCCAAGGCACCCACTACGAGATCTTTGACCCAGTTACTGGCACTAGTGGTATTCGCCCTAACCAGTTAATTTGGAATAACAATGGCGGATCCTTAATGGATGTCCAAGGTGGTAAGAACGCCCGCTTATCATTCTCCATTTTAAAGAGCTCCGTACCTGTAGCCCAAGCAGGCTTATTAAAGGTTATGACTGAAAAGGCTCAAGGTAACGATGTTGTTAATCTCTCTATTGAGTCCTTACCTTTAGAAGAGCAATCCTTATTCAAGGGCATTTTGATCTTACCTATTGGCGTATTAATTGTAGTATTCTTACGTGTCTTAGTAGGCATCAAAACCTCTGGTACTTTCATGCCTGTGTTAATTGCTATGGCCTTCTTACAGACATCCTTAGTCGTAGGCTTAATTGGCTTCGTCTCTATTGTTTGTATTGGTCTGGTAGTGCGCTCTTGGCTCTCGCATTTGAACCTCTTGCTGGTAGCGCGTATTTCGGCAGTCATTATTGTCGTAATTGCTATTATTGGTGCCATTTCTTTAGTAACTTACAAGATTGGCCTAACCGAGGGTATTAAGGTAACTTTCTTCCCTATGATTATTCTTTCTTGGACTATTGAGCGTATGTCCATCTTATGGGAAGAAGACGGCTATAAGGAAGTATTAAAGCAAGGTGGCGGCTCATTATTTGTTGCTGTTTGTGCCTTCTTAGCTATGGATAGCCTCATTATCCAGCACTTAACCTTCAACTTCTTAGGTCTACAATTAGTAATCTTAGCTATTGTGCTAACTATGGGTAACTATACTGGCTTCCGTTTAAGCGAGCTCAAGCGTTTTAAGCCTTTAGTAGTCCAAATGGAAGGCAATTTAAATGGCGACGAGACTGAGCCAGAGCATGCTCGTTTAAAAAGAGAGCTCAAGACCTTAAAGCAAAATCCTCGTGCTTTTGATGAAGAGAGCAAGGTTAACGCTAAGAGCAAGGAGTAGCCTTTATGTCCTTTGTGTCCCAGTTCTTTGCTCGTTATACCAATCCTATGTCCCTGATGCGTTTGGGCATTATGGGTATGAATCAGCGTAATGTTAACTACATTGGTCGTTACAATAAGCGCCGCTTATATCCTTTGGTTGATAACAAGCTCTTAACTAAGAAGATGGCCTTAGAGCACAAGGTTAATGTCCCTAACTTGGTAGGTGCCGTGCGCAACCAAGTAGAGGCACAGAACATCTTAAGTATCTTAGGCGATAAAAAAGAGTTTTGTATTAAACCAGCTCAAGGCTCTGGTGGTAAGGGCATTTTGGTAATTACTAATCGTGAGGGTCAAAGCTTTATTAAAGGCTCAGGCCAAGCTATTAATGTGCACGATTTACGTCGTCATATCTCCAACATTTTGGCAGGCTTATTCTCCTTAGGTGGTAAGCCTGATATTGCCTTAATTGAAGATCTCATTCACTTTGACCCTTGCTTTGAAGGTTATAGCTACGAAGGTGTTCCTGATACTCGTGTTATCGTCTTCCAAGGCTTTCCTGTAATGTGTATGATGCGTCTTTCTACTGCCGCTTCAGATGGCAAGGCTAACTTGCACCAAGGAGCTGTAGGTGTAGGCATTGATATTAGAACAGGTCGCGCAGTTCGTGCAGTGCAGCATAACGATACTATCGAGTTCCACCCTGATACCAACAAAGATCTCTATAAACTCCAAGTACCACATTGGGACGAGGTCTTACACTTGGCCTCCTCTTGCTATGACATGTCAGGTCTAGGCTATATTGGTACTGATATTGTGCTCGATAAATTTAGAGGCCCAATGCTCTTAGAGCTTAATGCTCGTCCAGGCATGGCTATTCAAACAGCCAATAACGCAGGACTATTGCCTCGTTTACGCTTAATTGAAGCCTTAAACCGCCGCTCTAACATGTCTGTTGAGGCCAAGGTAGCATTCTCTAAGAAGCACTTTGGTGTCTATAACAGTTAAGCTCAGGTAAAATTTTAGCTTGCTCAAAAGGCCAGGGACGAAAGTCCATGGCCTTTTTTATACAGAAAATCTAGTACAAAACAAGTAAAATGACTCTTTACTATTTAAAAGTTCTATCTAGATCATACTTTGTTATTTAACTTGTAAGAAAGCCTTTGATCTAATAGGCAAATTAAATTTTCTTTCTATAATTGTTCGTTAATACTCTTGTCACATACGTACTAAAGTTTTTGTTCTTATGAAGGTGCTAAATAAACAAAGCATGCAGGCACAATACAGTTTTGATACCAAAACTAAACTGCCTGGTTTTGGCCTTTATATCTTAAGTAAAAAGGCTATGTTCTTGAATGCTAATGCTATCGAAATGCTCGGTCTTGAACCTAAACTATCTAATGTTTGGGTAAGTCCGCGCACTATCTTGCGCCATTTCAATAAAACAACTATCCACAAAACATTTGCCTACTTAAGAAGCATCAAAGACAGTAAACGCGATCCTAATGAACTTATCTTCAACGATGACCATTTTTTATCTCAAGCACAAGGTAATCATAGTTCACCTAATATAGAGCATTTCTTATTAGGATCAGTACGCACTTTTCCTTTAATGGCTCTCAATTTAGAGCTCGCCGACTATGACAAGCAGCGTCATCACCACAAGCATGATCCTAATTTTAACTATACGTCCATGCTTACAGGACGGCACTCTTGTGATAGTGCCAGTTTTGCTATTGCCTTAAACGATGGCACTAAGACCTATATCAAGCTCAACGCGCTTTTTGAAAAAAACAAGATTAGCCATATCAATATAGCTGTAACTCATGTAGCATCCTATCTCTTTGAGCTCACACCTTATGAGGTATCATATTGCGCCTCGTTTGATCTCTACTTGCCTACAGGCGAGTGTATCTTTGGCCATAACTACTATGCTCTTTTAGGCTATCAGCCTAATGATCCTAATGTGCCTTTTATCCAAAAGCAGTGGATTGAATCTATTGTGCATCCAGATGATGTCACTGTCTTACAAAAAGAGATGGATGTTATCAAATCAGACAAATACGGAGATCATTACGAGTTCTTATTCCGCTCACGTTGTAAAGATGGCTCTTATATCTGGACTAAATCAATAGGGCGCGTTATCTCACGTGACAGCCAAGGTCATGCTATTCGCATTATTGGTGTTAACATTGATATTAACCGCGTCATTGAAGGTTATGAGCAACTACAAAATAAGGTCTTTACTGACATTTTAACAGGCATTAAAAATCGTACTTATCTAATTGCTAATATTAATGAGTTTATATTTAAGGCTCATAAGCCGCTTACGATTTTATTTGCCGATGTTACAGCACTAAAAGCCTATAATGACTATTTAGGTCACTCTGCAGGTGATAGACTGTTATGCTCTGCTACCATCTTGCTCCAAAAGACGATTAATCGTCCAAATGAACTCATTCGTATTAGTGGCGATGAAGTAGTGAGCATTATGCACGATTGTAATGAACAAGAGGCAGCTGTAATTTCTCAAACTATTGACAAAGTAGTAGCTCAATATAATGAGAGTGCTCCTATTCGTATGCCAGTTTTCTTTAGTGCAGGCACTGTAACTATCGATCTTAGTGCTTATGCAGGACGCACCTTGAGCGAAGAAGAGAAAGATGATGCCATGAGTAGATTCTATCAAGCTATTCAAGATGCCGATAACATCATGCAAGAGAACAAGAAACGCAATTACCAAGCTCATTATGCTATGGTAAGAGCTTATATTGAAAATCAGTTAAATAAGAAGATTGTGATTCAAGACAAACGCCTTTTTGCCTAAAGAAAAGGAAATTATCACCCCTAAAAAAATTAAGCTTATCGAAAAACGAAAAACATTTCTAACTATAATCCAAAAAGGAGTGCGCTTCCTCCCCTGTCTAAAGACAGGGGGTTCCGCGCTACTAATATTATGACCCTACAATGTAATATGGCGCACGAAAACAATAATCTTTTGAGTACTAGAGTGTTTCACTTCTCTAGCCCTAATGAAAAAAATCGCTATGTCAATTTACTGGGCCATTGGGTATACGATGGCACCCAAGAAAGCTTTTTATTAGATCAAATTAGTGCAGCTACTGTAGAGGTTGATGACTATCACAAATGGCAGCATGCCTCCTTTGTCACGCGTAATTGTAGTGCCTTTGATATCGCACGTTTTAATTTAAATATGCAAAATGCCTCTTTAGGCAATGTCATTTTTGAGCGTGTTACCTTTGTAAGCGGACCTTATCAAGGAGAGACCTTTATTGTCCAAGGCGCAGTGTTAGAGCGTGACGAGCAAGGCAAAGCTTTATGGGCTACTGGCTATGTTTCCCATGAACGCAGCCCACACTCTGAATTTATTGCCCGTGAAATGTCTGGCGATGGTATTTTTATTTGGAATGGCTTGGATGATGATGATGTGATCTGCTCTGCCTCAATGCACATCATGCTCGGTTACCAAGAAGCAGAATTTCCTCGCAAGTTTATTGATGTCATTGAGACCTTAGTGCACCCTGATGACAATGACTTCTTATTAGTAATTCATCAAGTTAAGCTCTCTAATCAATATGGTGACTATTTTGAAAGCTGTATGCGTATTAGACACAAAGATGGTCACTATATATGGGCTATTTGCCGCTGCTTAGTCCAAGAGCGTAATGAGCAAGGTGTAGCCATTAGAGGCATTGGCTCTATTACTAATATCAACTTGATAAGCGATAGTTTTGAGAACATCAAGCTCATGATGTTTACCGACTCGCTTACTGGTTTGCACAATCGCAACTATCTCCAGCAAAACGCCCTACGATATGAAGAGTGTGATTGCGCACCGCTCTCAATCATTTTCTTAGATGTCTCAGGATTAAAGCTCACTAATGATATTCTAGGCCACAGTTATGGCGATTATTTGCTTACTCATACGCGAGATATCATTAACCAAGCTGTCAAGTCCATCACTGGTAATGAGCTACAAATGCCTATTACCAACAAACATCATCATGATGAATTTGTCTCGCCTTTACCTGAGCACTACTTTGGCCCTAATAATAACTGGAATGACACTGCTTTTTGCTCCTTGCAATCTAGCATTTTAAAAGCTCACGAAATTAGAGAGCAACGCCTCAAAGAAAGCGGACAAGAGGGCAAAAAATTTCAAGCTGACCATGTTCAGTTTGCTCGTGAGCGCATGAGTTTACTCCATGGACTGAGTGATCCTATTGATGACAGCTCTTATGAAAAAGCCGCAGCTCGCACTGCCCCTAAGGCTTCATGTGGCATGGAGCTCATGCGCCTGGCAGGAGATGAGTTCTTATTAATAATGCCTAAGTGCTCAGAGTATATGGCACAAAAGATCTTGCTTGAAATCATCAAAATAAAAGAAAAGTCTAATCGCTACCAAAGAGATCATGTTCCTATTAATGATAGACCTGTGCCTTTATGTTTTGGTATTGGCTATGCCACTTGGGGCGATCTAGGAAATGAGCAGGACAATTTAAAGACTTTAATTGATCGTGCAGATGAACGCATGCAAAAGTGTAAAGATGAGCGCCGTGCCCATGATTATCAAAAACTTAAAGAATACTTTGAGCTTAAAAAAGGTCGAACTGTATCTATGCGCGATGAACGTCGAGTGGAGATCTTCAATAGTGCCGAGCGTGAGCGAAAACGCTCTGATAATATGATGCTCTAAAGAAACAACCTCCCTTAAAGGGAGGTTGTTTCTTTAAAGGTAGTTGATGATATCTACAGCCTTAGGCAAGATAAACTCACAGTTGAGATCTTCTAAATCATAAAAGTCACACACCCCTGTCAAAACACCTAACTCATGACAACGGGCATTGCGAAACATCTGAATGTCTAACAGAGCATCACCAACGCCTATAATCTTATCCACACTCACTCCTGATTTTGCTGATATGATCTCAATCATATCAGGATGTGGCTTGGATTTGCAGCTATCTCCCGTACAGACAATAGAGAAATAAGGCTTGATCTCTGGGACATCATCTAAGAAACGATCAACACCTATTTTGGACTTTCCTGAAGCAATAGCCAAAATATATCCCTTGTTATATAAGGTCTCTAGCATCTCCTTGGTGCCAGCAAACAACTTAGTAACATTAATGTCTTTACTTACAGAAAAAGTATCACGATAAAGCTGAGTTACCTGGGCGGCGAGCTTTTCATCACTAGGATCAGGAAGTAAGCTTTGAATACCTAAAGCTAAGCTCATGCCAATAGTGCCCTTAATAGCCTGAGGACTAGGTACAGGTAAATTGGCATAAGCAAAAGTACGCTCAAAGCACAAAATAATTTGTTCAATACTATCAGTTAAAGTGCCATCAACATCAAAGGCAATTAACTTAGCTTGCCTTAGTGTGGCAGCAAAACCTTCATCATAATGTAAGGTCATAATATTAGTAGCGCGTAAACCCATGTCTTTAGACAAAGGAGGAAGCGCACTCCTTTTTGATTACAGTTAGAAATGTTTTTCGTTTTTCGATAAGCTTAAGTTTTGTAGGGGTGATGAGTGTTCCTCATTAGTGACGACTACGCAATAGAGCTAAGATAGCTTCAAGCTCAGTAGGCAAAGGAGCCTCAACCTTTTGTACTCTATTGGTAGCAGGATCAATAAAGCTTACTCTAAAGGCATGTAAGAACATACGGTGCATGCCCAAGCTCTTTAAGTGAGCATTAAAAGCCTTATCACCATACTTATCATCGCCACCTACAGGGTGCTTAACATAGGCACTATGCACACGGATTTGGTGAGTACGCCCTGTATGAGGCATTGCTGCCATTAAGGTTGCCTCATCATCAAAACTTTCAACAATGTCATAACCAGTAGAGGAAGGGGCACCTTCTTTAAAATTAACCTCCACCATGCGCTCGCCAGAGCGTAACTCATTGCGTACTAAAGGTGCATTGACTAAATTAACCTTACGATCCCACTTACCAGGAACTAAAGTTAAATAGCGCTTCTTGACGACACGATTACGAAATTGCTCATGCAGATTGCGTAAAGCAGAACGGCGTTTAGCAATGATAATAGCACCCGAGGTCTCTCTATCTAAGCGGTGAGCCAGCTCTAAAAAGCTCTCTTGTGGATAAAGAGCACGCATAGCCTCAATTAAACCAAACTCAATACCTGAACCACCATGGGCAGCTAAACCTGCAGGCTTATCTACGACTAACAATAAATCATTTTCAAATAAGATGCGGTTTTTAAGATCTTGTACTAAGTGCAAATTCGAGGAAGGAATAGTCACAGGACCAGTACTTACACGACAAGGCGGAATACGGATCTCATCACCTGCTTTGATCTTATATGAAGGGCTAACACGACCTTTGTTGACACGTACCTCACCGCGACGCAAGATACGATAGATCATACTTCTCGGAACGCCCTTTAATACTCGTGCTAAATAGTTATCAAGGCGCTGGCCATCATCATCGTCGCTAGCGGTTTTATAAGTAACCTTAAACTGTTCCTGCTTTTGTGGCTCTGCCATAAATACCCACCTCAAATTTTAAATAACTGCCCTTATAAACGGCACATTTTAGCAAATATAGTACCCTTTACCAAATTTGACTATGCCTTATTTGCGCACAGATCTTGTATGAATTACAAGCTTTGTAAGATAATATAGAGCGTTATGGCGACTTAACGGTGGTCTTTGAGACACGACCCCTTAATTTGCCTAGTGGCGCTCTGTATGGCACAGCCATACGTCGCAATCTAAGGATCTAAGGCAGATCAAACAAGCTCCCTTACACCGTAAGTTGGGGCTTTTTTTTGTAAAAATCTTGATGCCTAACTTTACCCTTGCGATAAAGAGTCGACACGGTTGCAATATCAATCCCCCTCTTCTAAGAAGATATGGCGCGCTTGTTATTGCTTATTACAAATTCCAATACTTATAGGATTCAGAAGTTTCCCTAACGTGCATTAGAGCGCGTGTTATCAGTCCTTTATCAAAGCGACCAAAGAAGCTGTTTTCTGACTTCTAGGAAGGATTGCCGAATAAGGATCTTTTCCGTGAAAAGAATGCTTATCAACGCCACGCAAGAAGAAGAAGTGCGTGTCGCCCTTGTCGATGGTAATAAGCTTTATGACCTCGACATTGAATCTCCACAACATGCCAATAAGAAGGCCAATATCTACAAGGGTGTTATTACCCGTATTGAGCCTAGCTTAGAGGCAGCCTTCGTTGATTATGGTGTAGAACGTCATGGCTTTTTACCTTTAAAGGAAATTGCTCGTGAGTACTACCCTGAGGGCACTAACTTTTCTGATCATAGCCAATTGAAGTCCGCACTACGTGAGGGCCAAGAGGTAATCGTTCAGATTGAAAAAGAAGAACGTGGTCAAAAGGGTGCTGCTCTTACTACTTTTATCTCCTTAGCTGGCTCTTATTTAGTATTAATGCCTAACAACCCTCGTGCTGGCGGTATTTCACGTCGCATTGAAGGTGAAGAGCGTGCTGAGATCCGTGCCGCCTTTGAGGGTATTGATATTCCTCATGGTATGGGGGTCATTATCCGCACTGCAGGTGTGGGCAAGAGTGCAGAAGAGCTCTCTTGGGACTTATCTATCTTAACTAAGCTTTGGGAAATGATTAAAAAGGCTGCTGCCTCTAAAAAGGCTCCTTTCTTAATCCACCAAGAGTCTAGCATTGCTATTCGCGCCATTCGTGACTACTTACGTCCTGATATCGGTGAGATCTTAGTTGATAGCAAGGAAGTCTACGAGCACATTGTACATCACATTAAATTAGTACGTCCTGAGTTCTCTGAGCGCGTACGTTTATATCGTGGTGAAATCCCACTATTTTCTAAGTATCAAATCGAAAGCCAGATTGAATCAGCTTACTTACGTGAAGTAAGACTTCCATCAGGCGGCGCCATTGTAATTGATCCTACTGAGGCTTTAACTTCAATTGATGTTAACTCAGCTAAGGCTACCCGTGGCGGAGATATTGAAGAGACTGCACTGCAGACTAATATTGAGGCTGCCGAAGAGATTGCCCGTCAATTACGTTTACGTGACGTAGGTGGCTTAGTGGTGATCGACTTTATCGACATGAGCCCAATTAAGAACCAGCGCGAAATTGAAAATCGCATGCGTGAGGCTTGCCGCCAAGATCGTGCCCGTATTCAATTCTCTCGTATTTCCCGCTTTGGCCTCTTAGAGATGTCACGTCAAAGATTACGTCCATCTTTAGAGGAGTCTACCTCTCATGTCTGCCCTATGTGTCAAGGTCAAGGTACTATTAGAGATACCGCGTCTTTGGCTCTATCGATCATGCGTCTGGTCGAAGAAGAAGCACATAAAGAGCATACTGGCGACGTCATGGCCTTTGCTCCTGTTGAGATCGCTACCTTTATTTTAAATAACAAGCGACGTCAACTTGAAAACATTGAAAAGAACACTGGCATTAAAGTCACAGTAATTCCAGATCCTCACATGATGGCTCCAAGTTATGAAGTACACCGTGTTTTAAATAGTGCGCAAAACCTCCCATTAGATTGCTCTAAGGACGATCCATCTGAGGTCTTACGTGAGCGCGCTGCTAAGGCTCGTGCACAAATTCAAGAGAGTATGCTCCGTCGTGAATTTGCTAGCAAAAAGCAGAGCCAGCCCAGTGCTAAAGAAACTCCCCTAGTTTACACCGAGGACATCACTTTAAACTCTCCTGCACCTAATGCTTTAGAGAACTCAGGCGATGATCCTTACACCATCAACTTAAAAAATGGCTCACATCAACAGCAAAATCCCAATTTTGTAACTGCTGATGATGACAATGGCGGGGTTTTTTCTAAACTCTTCTCCTTTATCGGTAATATCTTTAAAGGTGGTGAAGTGCCTGCAACCAATAATCTAGAGACAGCCGCTCCCGTTGCTAAAAAGCAAAGTGAGAACGCCGAGCACAATCCACGCGAAGCCCAAGGTAACGCTCGTAAGAACTCTAATAACCGTCGCAACAACTCCAAGCGCCGCTCTGAGCGCCCAGATCGCCAAGAGCGTGATCGCCGTAAGAGCGAGCGCTTTGAACGTGCTGAACGTGCCGAACGTACTGCTCGTCCAATCCGCGACGAACGTCCAACTCGTGAGGAACAAGCTCCAGTTAACGAGAACACTGTAGCTCCACAAGAGCGCCATGAGGAAGTACGTCCTCCACGTCCAAATCGTGAAGAGCGTCCTGCTCGTCCAAACCGTGAAGAGCGTGAAGAGCGTTCAACTCACGAGGAACGTCCAGCTCGCCCAAGTCGTGAAGAACATGACGATCATACTGATCGTACTACTCGTCCAAACCGTGAAGAACGTTCTGCTCGTCCAAACCGTGAGGAGCGTGAAGAACGTCCAACTCGCGAGGAGCGTCCTACTCGTGCACGTAAGGAGCGTCCTGAGCGCAAGAGCAAGCGTACTGCTACTAAGAACAAGATTGCTCTTAATGCCCATACTTTAGGCTTTAATGATGCTCAAGTCTTTGATATTGCTAACTTAACCACTCCTAAGCACTTTACTTTTAGCGAGCAAGACTTTACTTGCGCACCTATGGGTGAAGGCCCTCATGGTGAGGTACCTTTTGCTAATGAGACCACTGCTCGTGACTTTGAAGATGGTTATGAGTTCTTAAAAGCTGATTCTGCTGGTGGCTTTAATGAATCTACAGTCTCAGCTGAGGTTGCTACTATTTCTGAGCCAGCTAATATTGAGTTGGCCTTTAGTATTGACCATGAGAGCTTTGATTTTAAAGAAGACTATGATGACAGTGCACGTGCTGGTGGCTTAAATGCAGTCTTACGCCGTAATGAGAGTGCTGCCGCCCTCACTATGGAAGATAGCCAAGCTCAAGAGCTCTTACAAAAGCACTTCTTTAGCCGTCCTGAGCCACAGGGCGCTGCCTTTGAGGACTTTGATCCTAATGCAGCTGCTCAAGCCAAACTCACAGCTATGCGTGCCCACTTAAGCTCTGAAGAGAGTGTCGTAGCTGAAACTATTGCTCCTCAAGATATTACTTCAGAGGCGGAGGTGGAAGTAGCAGCCAGAGCTCCTACCCTCTCTGTTGTAGAGGAAACAAAAGAAGAATTGGTTGTTGAAGTTAAGCGCAATAGCCGTCGCACCAAGCATAAAGAAGGCGAGGAGTCTTTAGCTCCTAAGTCTAAAAAAGAGCGTACTGTACGTAAGAGTACAACTCCTGTACCTTCCAAGGATGCAGAAAATACTGACGAGGTCTCTGCTAGTTTAGACGCCCTTTTAATTGACAATGCCTTTATCGATGATATCGAAGGCAGTGATGACGGTCGTCCTCGTAAGAGCCGCAAGCAAGAGCGCTCTAATAAGCGTAATAAGAAAGTCAAAGATGAAGAATCTAATAGCGAGGAGCCAAAGAAAAAGCCTTTAGCTCAAGTCTATGCTGAAACTGATGCCGATGACACCTCAGATGAGCACGAAGTAGATGAAAGCCCATATGAGAAGTCCCGTCACGTCAATGACTTCTGGTCTGCTGATCGCAAAGATCGCCTCTCAGCTCGTTACGCTCGTGTCATGCGTGATGACAATATTGAGGAGTTTGACCAAGACGCCCGCACCCGCAATATTCGCACTGCAATTACTGAAGCCGTCTCAAGCTTCGATGATAGCTCTATCTTAGATAGCACTATTATCGATAGCTCTAAGTACAAGACCGACTCTCAACGCAGCGCAAGCGAAGATGAGAACGATGCCCTCTTAGAGGCTAAGTTTAAGTCCATCACTACTAGTTATAACAATGATGAGGCCTTAGCTCCAAGTCCAAAGAAGCCACGTAATCGTCGTACCAAGTCTCATATGTCCTCAGAAAGTCTCGAGCAAGATTTAAGCTCTATTGAAGCTTCCTTGCCTCAAGATACCAAGCACAAGGACGATAATGAGCAATAAGCTCACTATATTGACCTAAAAAAAGAGGCACCTTTAATAAGGTGCCTCTTTTTTAGAACATATATAAAAGGCCTTAACCTAGTAATAGTTAAGACCTGTAACTAAATATTAACGTAAAATTCCTGGTAAATTTTGGGCATCACAAACCTTGGATAAGAGGTTCTTAACGATGTGAGGATTGCCCACTAAGATATTGCCAGTCTTAGAATATGCAGGAGAACCAGTAAAGTCGGTAACAATACCACCAGCCTCACGGACAATTAAAGCACCAGCACAAAAGTCCCATGGCTTTAAGCCTTGCTCTAAATAAGCATCAAAGCGGCCACAAGCACTGTAGCATAAGTCTAAGCTAGCGCAGCCAGAGCGACGAACATCAGCACACTGTCTAATTAAACGACCAAATAATTCCATATAGGCATCAAGACGCTCGCGATAGCGAGTTGGGAAAGCAGTACCAATGATGGCACCGTCTAAAGACTGATGATCATTAACACGGATGCGACGCTCATTTAAAAAAGCACCCTCACCAGCACTGGCAGTAAACATTTCGTTTCTGATAGGATCAAAAACTACACCCAAGATGGTACGACCCTTGTGCTGTAGACCAATAGAAACTGCACAGTGAGGAATACCCTTAACAAAGTTAGTAGTGCCGTCAATAGGATCGATAATCCAAACATACTCAGAGTCACTATTACCCTGAAGACCACCTTCTTCACCTAAGATAGCGTGATCACGATAAGCTTTTAATAAGATTTCGGTAATCTTACGCTCGCACTCACGATCGATATCAGTGACTAAGTCGTCCTTACGCTTTTCTTCTACGTTAAAACTATCCTGACCGATGTGACGGGCAATAACATTACCAGCAGCACGTGCGGCACGTTCTGCAATATTAATCATTGGATGCATGTCAAAGAGCTCTCTTGGTTAAACAAAAGTGATTTATTATACAAATTTATGCGCCTATGCTCTCATTTTTCCCAAAATTTTTTTGCCTCCCTAGGGGAGAGCAAGGGTATACTACAGAATTTCACTAAATTAAGGAGACTGACAGTGAAAGAACTAAAAGACAACGAGTTATATCAAAAGATTAAGAGCAAATTCAATGAATCATCTTTTGAGGAGAATATGGCCACCACTCAAGGTTTTATCTTGGGAATTATTAGTCGTGGGCATGGCGCCTCTGACAAAAAGTCCTTAGAGCTTTTAACTGAGATTTTAAATGGTGGCACCCATTTATCGGGCAGTGGCATTGCCCTATTTACTACCATGATGATTGAATTAGAACGTGCCTTGCAAAATAAAAAGCTTGAGCTCTTTATTCCAGTAGCTAAAGAGCAGAACAATATGCAACGTCTCGCTGCTTTGCGTGATCTAGCCTATGGCTTTACTTTAGGCATTTTATGTGAAGGCAACTTAACTGCAGGTTCAATTGTAGAGCAAGATTATGCACAAAAAAATGAGCTCTTAAACCAAGACCTAGATTTAATCAAGGCTATAGCCGAGCTCGATGACCATTCTAATTTAGATGAAAATGACTTTAAGGTTGTAGTAGACGAAGCTGCTAATACTATTTTAGAAATCTATACTCTACTGAACTAAGCTTGCAATTAGCATCTTCTATTTTTACAAGGATCTTGTCTAAAAGCACCACAACAGTGGTGCTTTAAAGTTTATTCGATATTACGCCCAGGCATGCGTAAGAGCACTTGCTCTAGATTACGCATACGATCGCGTAAACACGCTGCCTCCTCAAATTTAAGCTCATGAGCCAAAGAGAGCATTTCCTTGGCAATAGCATCAATTTCAACACTTACAGAGTGTGCACTCGGTAGATGCCGACAGGCAATAGGATCTAAAAGCAGCTCATTTAAATCACTATCACTAAGTAATGAGATGGTCTTTAAGTCTATAACCTTAGTACTGCCTTTGACACTATCAACGCCACGCTGCTTTTCCCATTGGCGACGACTAATCTTAGGCATAGACCGTCTCTCATCAGGAACTTTAAAGACCTCAGAGCTATTAAGAGCCACTTCCATAACATCCACAATCTTCTTTTTAATTTGCTGCGGCTCAATATTATGTTCGTGGTTAAACTTATCTTGAATCTCACGACGACGAGCGGTCTCTGCAATGGTTTTTGCCATTGAGTCAGTGATCTTATCTGCATAGAAGATAGCCTTGCCATTAACATTACGAGCTGCACGGCCTACCGTTTGAATTAGCGCACGACTAGATCGCAAAAAGCCCTCTTTATCTGCATCTAATACGGCCACCAACGATACTTCAGGAATATCCAAACCCTCACGTAAGAGATTAATGCCCACTAAGGCATCAAACTCCCCTAAGCGCAAGTCACGAATAATGTCCATACGCTCTACAGCATCGATATCTGAATGCATATATCGCACTCGCACTCCATTTTCTTCTAAATAAGAGCTTAGCTCTTCTGCCATACGCTTAGTTAACGTAGTAACCAACGTGCGCTCATTAAGAGTCGCACGCTGTTTAATCTCTGAGAGCACATCATCTACTTGGCTAGCTACAGGACGTACTTCAATAATTGGATCTAACAAGCCTGTAGGACGAATTAATTGCTCTACTACTTGAGCAGAACGCTCTAGCTCATAAGGGGCAGGAGTAGCTGAGACATAAATAGTCTGTGGCTGCATAGCCACAAATTCTTCAAACTTGAGTGGTCGATTGTCATATGCAGAAGGCAGACGAAAACCAAAGTTAATTAAATTGTCCTTACGGGAGCGATCACCTCGATACATGGCACCAATTTGCGGAACAGTAACATGAGACTCATCAATAATTAACAAACCATCTTTTGGTAAGTAGTCAAACAAACAAGGAGGAGCCTCTCCTGGCTTTTTGCCAGTTAGATAACGAGAGTAGTTTTCAATACCAGAGCAATAGCCTACTTCATTGATCATCTCAATGTCATATTGAGTACGCTCTCTAATTCTTTGCTCTTCTAAGAACTTAGAGTGCTCTAAGAAATAGTCACAGCGCTCTTTTAAGTCGACCTTAATTTGTTCCACAGCACGTAATAAGATATCACGGGGCGTTACATAATGGTTTTTAGGGAAAATAGTAAAACGCGGCAACTCGCACTCTAGAGCTCCCGTTAAAGGATCAAACTTACTAATACGCTCAATTTCATCATCAAAGAGCTCAACTCTAATAGCAAAGCCATCAGACTCAGCAGGAAAGATATCTATGACATCACCTCTTACTCTAAAGGTCGAACGCGCAAAATCAGTATCATTGCGTACATATTGCAAAGCGGCTAAGCGATCAATAATAGCACGCTGATCAATAAGCTCTCCTTTGGAGATATGGAGCATCATCTTAAGATAGGTCTCTGGCTCACCTAAACCGTAGATGGCAGATACTGAACAGACCACAATACTATCTCGACGCTCCATTAAAGCCTTGGTGGCACTCAGACGCATTTGGTCAATATGGTCATTGACCTTGGCATCTTTTTCAATAAAGGTATCAGTAGCAGCAACATAAGCCTCAGGCTGATAGTAGTCATAATAAGAGACAAAATACTCAACAGCATTGTGAGGAAAGAACTCTTTCATCTCACCATAAAGCTGAGCTGCTAAAGTCTTATTGTGTGACAAAATCATAGTTGGACGATTAAGCTTGGCAATGACATTGGCCATAGTAAAAGTCTTACCCGATCCTGTCACACCCAACAAAGTCTGACCTTGATAGCCATGAGAGACACCAGATACTAATTTATCGATAGCTTCTATTTGGTCTCCTGCTGGAGCAAAAGGAGATATCAAGCGAAAGTCACTCATTAAATTCCCTCTTAATAAAGAAAAAAACCTTGCCTGGTCTTGATTGCCACACAAGGTTTTCTTAATAATCTGTTTTAGTTATGGAGCTTAGCTACTAAGCACGCACATCGACATTAGAACCAACACGGCCATTGGCAGATGGAGCAGAGGCATTGATTTGCTCTACAGACTGAGCAGTGCTCTCTAACATCTTTAAGGCAGCCTCACCTTGAGCTTCAGTAGCGCGCTTAGACATAGCAACAGCTAATGCTTCAAAGCCAAAGTTATCGCTTAAACCAGTAATGCTGCTCATAATGCAGTCTCCTTTTAATAGAGGGTCAATAATCTAAGCCTTATTATCGGCAATCTATCTTGCCAACTTTAGGCTCATGAGTTCGCTTACAAACTCTATTATAGACAAGCAAATTTTGGGCAAACTTAGATTCTAGATGTACTATAAAATAGCTCCCAACTCTTGACGTAAGGTAGCAGCTGCACCCAATAAGCCAGCCTTAGGCTCAGTAATCACATATGTTGGGATCTGAGTTAAATATCCCTTGAAACGGCCCTTATCTTCAAAAGCCTCACGGAACTTGGATTCTTTAAAGAACTCTAAGAAGCGAGGAACAACACCGCCTGCGACATAAACACCACCAAAAGTACCTAAGGTAAGTGCTAAATTACCGCCAAAACGACCCATTAAGCGGCAAAAAGTGTTCAAAGCTTCTAAACAATCAGGATCTGGATTTGGGCTTAAAGCGCTAGCCGTAATATCAGCAGGAGTAAGACCAGTTCTTAAGCGCTCATTACGCATAGCAATAGCCTCATAGAGGTTAACCAAGCCTGGACCAGAGAGCACACGCTCTGCTGATACGTGACCAATACGAGCACGTAAGGTAATTAAAATCATGTCCTCAGACATATTAGCAGGAGCTAAATCAACATGGCCTCCCTCACCAGAAAGAGGAATCCAGCGATCACCATTTTTAATTAAGTGAGCAACACCCAATCCAGTGCCTGCACCATAAACAGCAATAGGAGCATTAGCTACCGCCTCACCACCGCCAATCTTAACTAAAGATTTATTCTCTAGACAGGTAACAGACATACACATAGCAGTGAAGTCATTAATGACCAACAAGGTATCTAAACCTAAGTTCTCCTTAAGCTCTCTTTTGGAAAACTCCCAAGGGTTATTGGTCATCTTGATATAGTCTTGATTTACTGGGCAGGCAATAGCGATACAAGCAGCGCTAAATTGAGCCTTGGTGTCTTGACGGAACTTCTGGATAACAGACTCTAAAGAGTCATTTTCTAAAGCAGAGTAAATAATAGGATCGGACAAGGAGCCATCTGCTAAATTACAAATAGCTAAACGAGCATTAGTGCCACCAATATCACCAACTAAAGCTTGACCAGATAAAACAGCCATAATTCACTCCAAGTTAACTCTAAACACAGAGGTGATTGAACATACCTCATAAACTATTAGATATTAAGCAAAAGCATCTGCAATTCCCAGATCTAAAGCCTAAAAGTGTGAAAATGGGAGCTAATAAAGTCAATATAGTGTATAAATCTTGTGTTTTAAGCCGATAGACTGCAGATGTTTAGGTTAATAGGGTGCATATCAGCTCTTTATGGGAGCTAGTTACATTGTTGTTGCATTTTGCTTTGCAGACGAATGCGTAACACGATTTTCTTGAGATTGATCACTAAAAATAAAAATGGGATTAAATTTTATAGCTAAGACTTTGGTACTAAGAACCAAATAAAAAAGGCCAAGTTTCGCGCTTGACCTTTTTTTAAATAGGAGGATTGTCTATGAAAAGGAGTTAAACTATGAGTTTAGTTAGTTTCAAAACGACCACTTTGCTCTGTTCGTTTTGTTGGTGCCTATGATAGCAAATTTGAGATGTAGATCAAGCTTTTTATCAAAAAAATTTAAAGATTTTTTTATCATGTTACCAGTAACTATTTTTTAGCACAATCACCGTATCTTAGCTATTTGTAAGCACTTTCATGATTTTATACTCTATCAAATTGCTCTAAAATGTTACAAAAAAATATGGTAACAAAAAGAGCTTATCCCTAGCACTACATCTTTTTTGCATTTTATTGCATTATTACAACATTTATTGCATATTAATTGCAATTTCAACGCAAAATAGGCCTCTTTATTCCTAAACTTAATTTAATTAATCCATGATTTTAGGCCTATAAATCACTTAGAGACTTTTATTATTAAATAAATAATGTTTATTAAATACAGTGCAAGCAACTGGTTTTATATAATATAGTGCTCATTAGCTAAAGATAGAGGAATACTTGAGGTGAAGATTAAATCATGGTGCATGAGTGCACTCTTATCCCTGTTCTTAAGCCCTGCTTATGGTAGTTGCGTTATGGTTACAGAAAGTCAAAGTCTACCTTTATATATACGACCACAACAATGCTTTGAACTACAAGGAGGCAACATCATTACCTCAGATCTTAACGTCCAAGGAAAACTCTTTATTAAGGCAGGACGCAAGGTAACCTTAGCTCCAGGCAAAAGCATTACCATTAAAAATGGCGGAATATTGGAAATACGTGGTGAATTTATAGCCCGTGAGCACAGTGCCCTCAATATTGACCATATGAGCTCTTTTAACAACTCTGGACTACTCTATCTTGCTATGGGAGCTCAAGTTAATACTCGAGGGAAGACAAGCATTAAAAACATAGGCAAGATGTTATTAGAAAGCCAAGCATCCTTAACTTTAACGCAACATACTACTTTTAAAACTAGCGGCACTATTACCTTAGATCAAGCCGCTATTAATATCAGTCACGAGAGCACCTTTAACAATTCAGGCACACTAGAAATCTTAGCGCTTTCTCACTTGAACTTTAAAGATAAAAGTAGCTTTGTTAATGCAGGCAAGACAAACCTTAGTAATAAAGCACTCTTGAGCTTTAGTGATCACAGTAAGTTTATAAGCAAGCGCCAATTTACTCCTTATGGCTTTTTGCTGCTTACTAAAAATGCGATCTTTGAAAATTTGGCAACCTTTAGACAGCAAGCACAAGGACAATTTAAACTCGCTGACAATGCCCAGCTGTTAAATAACCATACCCTCGAACTCTCAGGCACAACACTCTTTACTAATGGAGCACGCATTTTAAATGATGGAGTCTTGGTAGTAAAAAAGGGAGCTCAAGTAAAAACTGAGCAATTAGCCGTTATGATAAATACAGGCACCTTCCGCAATGAAGGCGGCTCCTTTACTATTGACAATCAGTCTAATTTCATTAACGAAAATATAGTTTCAGGAGAACAAAGCCGCAGCCAAGGGCGCAATCGTCTTTAACTAAAGTGATTTTTGAGCTTAATAATATTGCCGACAATAAAGTCATCTATTTTGGCAGTACGTGGCTTAGATAAATAGTCATGTAACAGCTTAATAGCTTGATAACCTTGCACACGAGGCTCTTGGCAAATGACAAAGTCGATAATATCTGACTTAACGAGCTCGCGCGTAGTGTAGATCTCATCGCAAGCAATAACAAAGAACTTATCGATAGACTCGGCAATAATAGCAGCGCCTAAACCACTAACACCTGAGCCTGATGCCATATAAATGCTATTGACCTCAGGGTGAGAACGCAATGCTTTCATAGTAACTTGCTGGGTGAAAATATCATTGTCCTCACCTTCTACCACGTCAACTATCTTGTATTGGCACTTGCGATTTTCTAACTCATCGATAAAGCCTTTTAATCTAGCAGCATGCCCCTGATGACTCTTAAGACCAACTACTACTAAAATATTGAGCTCTTGATTAGAGCGTGACTTATGCAAAAGTGCAGCTGCAATCTCCCCCGAGCGATGATAGTCAGGTCCAACAAAGCATATATGATTGCAGTCTTTCACCTGATTATTAATGAGTAAAGTAGGAATTCCTTGTGCTGACAACTCATTAATATAGTCTCTAATGCGCTCATCATCGATAGTACACAAAGCCAAAGACTTGCAACCAAGCTCCTTAAGCTCCTGCATGCAACGTAAATGCTCCTCTACTTTCCAGCCTTCTACTTCCTTTAAAAGTACATCAATGCCTAAGTCTTTAAACTCAGCTTCAGCATCTTTAATACCCTGCTTGATATCATCAAAAAAAGGACCATTAATAGAAGGTAATAGCACTCCTATAGTATTGAGATTCTTTTGTGCCGACAAAGCGCGACCTGCTCTATTAGGAACATAACCTAGCTCTTGAGCTAATTGTCGTACTCTTTTAGCTGTTTCAGCGCTCACCTCGCTTTTATCATTGAGCGCACGTGACACGGTTCCTACCGATACACCACTAGCTTTAGATAAGTCCTTTAAGGTTACGGTCATGCCCCTCCCCCCCTTTTTTACAAAGAAAATTCGTCAATCTGTGCTGAGATAGCAAGTTGTGCACAATGAACTAATGATCTTGGTTTTTGCAAATTCCGCAAACGCTTGCAACATATAGATAATAGCTGAAATTAAACATGAGAGTGAAGTTGCGCGAAAAAATTTTAACTCTACTTTGCTTTTCATCAAGGCTATGCCAATATTACAGACATCATAATATTGTCATAGGAGTATGTTATGGACATTAAGATCACCCACCTTGTAGATGAGCAAACCTTTGAGCTAATTATCGATAACACCCGTGCTTTTGTAACTTACGAGCTTTATGATGGCGCTTTAGATATAAGAAAGACTTTAGTACCAGAGGCCCTAGCAGGCCAAGGCCTAGCAGGTAAATTAGTCCAAGCTGCTTATGACTATGCTAAAGAGCAAAACTTAAAGTGCTTAGCTACCTGCTCTTACGCAGTAACTTGGCTTAAGCGCCATCCTGAATACGAAGGCTCAGCCTCAAGCGACTTTGTTGAGGGTGGTTGTGCTGTTGGTAAGCACCAAGGCTAAGCTCTCGCTAGATTTTTTTTAACAAGGGATCAATTGATCCCTTTTTTGTCGGCTTTACGCTGCACTACCTTAGCCCCTGGAGCTACATCATCAATAACCCAGACGTTGCCACCAATGATAGCCCCCTTGCCAATGGTAATACGACCTAAAATTGAGGCATTAGAATACACGACTACATCATCTTGCAAGATTGGGTGACGTGGAAGATTCAAAGGCATGCCCTCACCATCAACAGGAATACTCTTAGCACCCAAGGTTACACCCTGATAGAGCTTAACATTCTTACCAATAATACAGGTCTCACCAATTACTACACCTGTACCATGGTCAATAGAGAAACTCTCACCGATGCAAGCACCTGGGTGAATATCAATACCAGTTTCAGAATGTGCTAGCTCAGTAATAGCTCGCGGAATTAAAGGAACACCTAAGGTCAATAACTTGTGAGCCATACGATAATTACTAATAGCACGCACTCCTGGATAACAACAAATCACCTCACCAAAGGAAGTAGCGGCAGGATCTCCATTAAAGGCAGCTCTTACATCTAAGGCTAAAGCTGCACGTAAATCACTAAGAGAGCTAATGTATTGCACTGATAGCTCTTTAGCTATTTCTTTAACTTCATCATCACAGCATAAACATTGCTTGCCCTGCTCTTTAAGTTCTTGGAGCTGTTGCTTTACTTCATTAGAGCCTCTTAAGAGCAAAGTACGATTGCTCTCTGCGCTGATTGTAGTACGCGCATGCTGCTCATTATCTGCACTTTGGAAGCATAAGGCGGCCACAATTTGTTCACAGAGCAAATCATAAAGCTGCTCTACTTGCATGCCTATATGGTACGAGACAGTATGACGGTTAATTTTAGACTTGCCAAAATAACCTGGGAAAATAATGGCTCGCGAAATCTTAACAATCTCATTAATAGCACGAGCAGATGGTAAAGGGTTGCCCTCTAAGTGCTGCTGGAATAAACCACGCAATGAGTCCTCAGCCGAGAGCTCAGTAATCACTTGCGCAAGCTTGTGAGAGTAATCGACCACAACAATCTCCTTTCCTAACTAAATCTCCTCTTTAGTATAGGCTATGAGCAAAATAAAAGAACTTTTGCCCTTTATTTGGGCAGCTAAGAACAATTTGCAATATGATGATCTCTAAGACAGTTCGTGATAGTGTAGCTACTATCATGCTTTAACTTCTTTACGAGGATTTTTATGTCAAGAATTGCTAAGAGCCTAACTGAATTAATTGGCCATACTCCACTTTTACAAATTAAGACTCAACCAGGACACGCTACTATCCTAGCTAAGCTAGAGTACTTTAATCCAGGCGGCAGCATTAAAGATCGTGCTGCCTTGTATATGATTGAGGAGGCAGAAAAAGCTGGGCAATTACATAAAGGCGCTACTATTATTGAGCCTACCTCGGGCAACACTGGTGTGGGCTTAGCCATGGTAGCTGCAGTTAAAGGCTATAAGCTCATTTTAACCATGCCTGAGACTATGAGTCTGGAACGCCGCTTACTATTACAAGCCCGTGGTGCTCAATTAGTATTAACTAAAGGCTCTGAAGGCATGAAAGGCGCGATTGCCAAAGCGCAAGAACTTCATGAAAGTACGCCTAATAGCATTATCTTGCAGCAATTTGACAATCCTGCTAATCCTTTAGCTCATACTAAGACCACAGCTTTAGAGATCTTAGAAGATACCGACTACAAGGTTGATTTTTTAGTATGCGGCGTAGGCACAGGAGGAACCATTTCTGGTATTGGTAAGGTTTTAAAAGATAAGCTTCCTCAGATTAAAGTAGTAGCTGTAGAGCCAAGTGACTCTCCTGTATTAAGTGGCGGAGCCCCAGGACCACATAAGTTACAAGGCATTGGCGCAGGCTTTGTGCCAAAGAACTATGATGCTAGTGTGGTTGATAGTATTATCACAGTTAAAAGCGAAGATGCCTTTGTTACTGCCCGTAATCTTGCCACCCAAGAAGGTGTATTAGTAGGTATCTCCTCAGGAGCAGCTATGTTTGCTGCCTACTCGTTAGCACAAGCACATCCTAACAAGACTATAGTAGTCATCTTGCCTGATACTGGTGAGCGCTATCTATCAACTGAGCTCTTTAACTATCAATCATAGCCGAGTGCAGTGCTCACCAGAAAAAAATTTTTGACCTACAAACCAATTACTATCTAAGTTTAATTGACAAACATAGATATTACTCGTTTTGTGGGTCACATTTTGCATGGATAAAAACACTGCAAATATGATATTTTGTAGCTTTAAGTCAGATTCCACACAGCCTTGCTTTAGTTGATCAAGGCGCATACTGAAGACAAGAGTTGGTAGGAGCTATACATGGCACATATAAGACAGATCTTGGCTAATTTAAGCATTAGTGTTTCCGAATTTAAGAAAAATCCTAAGACGGTCATTAAGGCCGTTAAGAGTGAGCCTATCGCTGTTATTATCAACGATAAGCCAGCTTTCTATTGTGTGCCTGCTGATATTCTTGAATCCTTATACTCTAAGTTCTATGAGATGAATGAAATCCAAAACATCCAAGAACTCAACAATGATAGCGAGGATCCTGTCTGCGGTAGCGATGATGATAGCTTTGGCGTGAACGATATCTTCCAGTCCATAGAAGATGAGCAAGCTGCCAAGATTCATGCCAGTGATGATCTAGTTGACCCTATTAAAAACTCAGTTGCTGATCCTTTAGATGAAGAAGTTGCTAATCAACTCAACTGCTCTATTGATAAGCACTTGATGGATAGCAATAACAAGGTTATATCTCCTCGCACTCCTAGTGATATCGAATTAGCATTTAATGATGTAGGCGGCTTTGAAGAATTTAATGAAAGCTTTCCACATTTAGATAAGAGTAATGATCTCAACTATGTAAGTTCCCTAAGTGACTTAGATAATGATATTAACCATGAGATCAAAAATCCTCAAGATGCCACTTTAGCTCATGCAGAAAGGGTTATTAAACAAGAACAATTGAGCTCTAAAGAACTCAACATCACCTCAGGTGATAAGGTAACTCCTCATGAGAAAGATAGCTCCTTAACTGCCCTTAGTGAAGTTAGCCAGCCTAATAACAATAGTGTCCGCTCTTTAGTTAGCGGTCCTCACTCCTTTAGCTTAGAACATGTAGCTAAGACCTATAGCCCTTATAAACAAAAGAAGCTCTTAGAAAAGCGTCAAAATGAGCTGAAAAAAGAGCAAAAGCTCAAACAAAAAGAAATCAAGAAGCTCGAAAAGTCAGCCAAAGAGCTGAAAAATGACAAGAAAAAGAGTAAGTTTGTGAAAGTCAAAGCCGAAGACTTAACCAGCTCTTCTTAATATAGGTATGTACTCTGAAATATCTTTCAAGGCCAAGCATCTTGCTTGGCTTTGTGCTGTCTACAGCTACAATTGTGCCCAGAACAAATAATTACTTATCTAAGGGGATAATTTATAAGGAGGGGTAACTAGATGGCGGAAAGAGGGGGATTTGAACCCCCGATACCCAAAGGGTATGCCGCATTTCGAGTGCGGTGCATTCAGCCACTCTGCCATCTTTCCGTGCGTTCTATTATAGGAAAAAACATTTGTAAAGCAAGGGCTAGCCCAATTTTTGTCAACAAAAAGGGCCACCTAAATAGGTAGCCCCTTTGATTAACTTAATATGCTCTACAGCCTACTTAGTGTCACTAGAAACCTCAGAAGTTTCAGCTACACTCTCAGGCACTGCAGTTGCACTTGCAGGCTCCTTAGGAGCTCTAACAGCTAGAGCAGAGGCTGCATCATCTTCGATATTAGCATCAACCAAAGCCTCACTATTGGTACGAGTAGTAGAACCTAATACCGAAGAGCGCATCTGTGCATCATCTACCTTAGGATCAACGCTGGAACCAGCCACGATCTGAGATAAAGCACGCTCTTGCATAGCTACGGCTACATAGCGGTTAGCTAAGTCACGAATGCCTTGTAAGAAACCTAAATACATTTCTGCAGAATGGATAGACACATGCTGGCTGCTAATAATATTAACCAAGTCAACCTGAGAACGGTCGATATCTCGATTTAACTTCTTAGCATGCTTTACCATAGCCTCGACATTGACTGCAGTAGGCTCAGCGGCCATCTTGTGCAAGTCAGCAGAGAGCATATGCAAACGAGTATTGATATCCATTAAGCTGTTCTTCATATCACCTTGGAAGATGGTATGACGGTTAGCTACGTGAGTTACAGCACGCTCTACCATGTAGCGTATGGCCTTAGATGCCTCACGCATATTAGAGAAAGTTAAATAGAAGAAGTGCTTAGCATCACTAGTTACCTTGCTATCTGAAGTATTGGCAGTGCTATTAGCTAAAGAGTAGTACTCAGAGCGCACCTTAGAGATGTCGTACTCAATATTAGAAGCCTTATTGAAGTCTCTTCTTAACTTGAACTCATTGTCATTGAAGAAGTTATCTAAAGCACGATCAACAACTTCAATTTGAGCATCAAAGTAAACAGGAACAGCCTTAGCAATCGAGTCTAATACCTTCTTGTTGTCATCCTTTGCCTCAAGTACTAAAGCAGTAGTCTCAGAGGACTTCTCCTTAGCAAAGTTGGTACGAATGATTACAGCCAAGACAATAGTCATCACAATAAAAATGGCCATATGACCAAAGTTAAAGAAGAATAAGCAGACTACAGCGGCAGAAGCAAAAGCAGACATGGCAGTTAAGAACCAACCTGCAATTACAGTAATCACACCAGAAATACGGTAAACAGCACTCTCGCGAGACCAAGCACCGTCAGCAAAGGATGTACCCATAGCCACCATGAAAGTTACATAGGTGGTAGATAAAGGTAACTTTAAGGTAGTAGCAGAGGCAATCAAAATAGAAGCCAATACTAAGTTTACAGAAGCACGAACATAGTCAAATGGTAATGGCTGCTCGCCCTTAACTACAGGAGGCTTGATATAACGCTGACCAATAAAAGCTAATAAGAACTTTGGTAAGAAACTCTTAGAAGCACGGGCTACGCCTAAGCCAAAACGAGTAACTACACGACCTGGAGTGGAGGCACCAAACTGCTCATGCTCACCATGGGTGGAGCTAGAGAGGTTAATAGAGGTCTGAATTACACGATGAGCCTTTTTAGAGGTCCATAAAGTAATAACCATGATGGTACCAGCTAAACCTAAGTAGATGGTAGGCGTATGGTTATTCTCATTTAACATACCCATAGAAAGAGCATGTGGATCAGGAGAGCCTAAACCAATCCAATAAGTTGCAGACTCTAAAGCAGCTAAAGGAACACCTACGAAGTTTACTAAGTCGTTACCAGCAAAGGAGAATGCTAAAGCAAAGGTACCAGCTAAGATAATGCCTCTAAAGACATTGAGCCTAAGTAAAACTAAAATCTGACCTAAGATAGAAAGGCCAATAAAGAAAGACCATAAAATGGTGCTGGTGTGATCATTAATGAAAGTAATGTACTCAGGCTTCATAAAGGAAGCGCCCTTAGCACCCTTCATTACTAAGAAGTAGAAAATAGCAGTAATGGAGAAGCCAAAGAAGACACCACCTAAATACTTATAGGTATTTTGGAAGCGGAAAGTAAAGAGCAAACGTAAGATAAATTGAACCAGTGCACCAGAGAAGAAAGCAACTACTACTGAGACCAAAATAGCTGAGATAATAGTCATAGCTCTATCGGTCTTGATGTAGTCAAAGATCTCTGCATAAGAAAGACCTTCCATATTGAGCTTGTAAGCACTAGCCATAACAGCGGCACCTAATAACTCAAATACGATGGAAACAGTGGTCGAAGTTGGCAAACCTAAGGAGTTAAAGGTATTGAGCAACAACACGTCAGTCATCATAACTGCGCTGAAGATCAAAATTACATCGTAGAAGGTAAACATATCAGGATGGAACATGCCGCTACGAGCAACTTCCATCATTCCTGATGAGAAAGTGGCACCAATAAGCACACCGAAAGAAGCTACAATAAGTACGACCTGAAGGGGAGCGATACGACAGCCGACAGCAGAGTTTAAGAAGTTTACTGCGTCGTTGGACACGCCTACGAACAAGTCAATACAGGCCAGCAGGAGAAGAAAGCCTACGACCACAATAAAAATTGATTCAAGCATAAAACTGATTCACTTTGAAGAGGCGCAAAATATGTGCCTTGCCTATCAGATCAACACATCAAGCAAATCAGCATTTTATGGCCGCTTAACTAAATTACCTTAGTAATCCCTTCTGCCTTATTTAGAGCAGACGATTTTCAAAGCATGGACCTTAAAACAAACAGACGTACTTAATGAGAGCACCTTTCTAAGCAGAGGATAATATTGAGCAAATTCACCAGTCTTACAGTAATAACTACTACAAGACTGTGTCTATTAAAAATCTTATCACAGGGTAGAAAAGTTGCTGCAAAGGTTAGCAAGCAATTGTTAAGTTTTTGTTAAGCATAAGAGCCACTTTTAAGCGCTGAAAAATGACGCTATTGGTGTTTCTTTACTTAGTTTTTACATACAAATTAAGCTGTTAGATTTATGATGCTTAACCACTTAAAGCCTTTATTTATCACTATTTAAGGCAGCTAAGCCATCAAACAAACAACATACAACACTTGTATACTAGTAATGTAATAACTTATTCTTAATAAAAGCTCTTGGGGTTTAAGGAGATTAACATCTTCCTAGTTAATCTTAGGCAAATCTAAAATTAATAGCTTTTTAATGCTTATTAGGCTTTTTAGAGGCACTAAAGCCCATCATCTAAACCTTTTTAAAAATTCACTAAGAGCCTCAGATCAAAGTTTATTATTAGTATAACTTATACTAAACTCTGTACTATCTAGGATAGATGCGAACTTTACACACTTTTTGCCATTATAGACAAATATTTTACACACTTGAAAATATATAAGATCTGGCTCATACTTTTTTAAACATCAAAAAGCCAACTAAATAAACTCTAATTTGACAGCCTAAGTAATTTTGCCTAAAGTATATCAGGCCCGAAATGGACGCTAAATCTTGAATTAGCAAGTGTATTTAAACATTTAACATGTCTTTTATAAGTACACCATATACTTTTAATTTTGCTGTGTTTAAATAGCTTGAATTTGCTCTAATTAAATCACCAGCTTTGGCTAAGACTACCTTGCACTTTATATTGCCTACAACAAGGCTGGCACTTTAATATATTAAAATCAGTACCTTAGTGCGGCACTGTACCAAACAGCCTAATGGATGTTTATTACGTCACCAGTATCCCCCGCCTAGAGGCTAGGGCTTGCACTTGCTGATGTACTAGCCTTAATGACAACTGATATGAGCTCCTAATTAAGCGAAACTTGCTGCTATTAACAATAGGATACTTTTTGCAATCTACCGCTGCCTCATACCACTAAGCCTTAGCTTATGAGTTAAGCAGCATAATTTTGCTAAATACTATCCTTATATCCTATATAAGGATCATAATTTCTGCTGGCATCAGCTTCAAGAAACTGACGCAAGTTGAAAAACGAACCACTTTTTTAACATAACTTAGAAAGGAGGGCAGCGCTTCCTCACCTTAGAACAATAAGAGGTATATGCGCTGAATTACGATGATTACAGCTTGCCAACTTTATGATGACAACAGCCTCTCCTTAGTGAAAGTCACAGCTGGAGACGCCTTACCTTCAGACGTAATTTGGCTTGATGTTCATCAACCTACCCAAGAGGAAAGTGATTGGCTGGAAAAACTCTTCGTTGAAGATGTTCCAGACGAAGATGAAATGGACGACTTAGAGTCATCCTCCCGTTTTAGAATTGGAGCCGACGGCGTTCATATCTTGTCTTTATTCCCACAGCGCTTGGCTAATGACACTCGCGGTGTGAATATGTCCTTTATTATGCGTAAGAACCTACTTATCTCCTTTAGAGAAGATGATGTGTCTATTGTGCGTCTCTTACGCTACCACATTCGCTTTGGTAAGGCTGATATTCGCTCTGCTTTAGATATCTTATTGCAGTTGCAAGACCTTAAAGTCGATCAGCTCTCTGACTTAATTGAGGATGCTTATGGCGTTTTGGATGAAACTGCAGATCAGATCTTAAGTGATGACTCAGTAGAGGACACATTACGCGAACTAGTACGTCAAGAAGAACTTAATGGCCAAATTCTGCAAGCTCTTTACGATACTCGTAGAGCCTTACGCTTTATTAAGAAATCTTTTGAGACTACCTTAGATGATAAGCAAGAGCGCAGCATTGATGAAGTCTTAAACGATATTGAATCCATTTTGCCTCACACTCAGTTCTTAGCCAATAAGATCAACTTCCAGCTAGAAGCTTCCATGGGATACACCAACCATAAACAAAATAAGATCATCAAGATTTTCTCTGTGGCTGCAGTAGTGTTCATGCCTCCAACCTGGATTGCGAGTGTCTATGGTATGAACTTTGAATTTATGCCTGAGCTCAAATGGCAATACGGTTATCCACTATCTATCTGCCTTATGGCTGTCTCTGCCTGTCTGACCTATCTCTTCTTCCGCAAGAAAGGTTGGCTCTAACTGCTCATTACTAGGCCATCTTCTCTCATCACAATAAAAAGATGGCCCTTATCATCTTACAAACAAAAGGCTGCCACTCTCCTTAAATATCTTGCTATTTATCTATCCAACAATAGCTCCTTCTATTCTTTCAACTCTAGCTATTCTTTCCTAAATATAGTCATCATCAACTTTGAGAGCACCACCTAAACTAATTCAGGATCATTTCTTTGAAGAAACTTTATATAGAAGAAACTTCTGCTACAAAACAATCCCTCATTTATTAATTTTCATGAAATAGATACCACAGCAAAGTTTGCCGCATTGACTAAGATTTTAATTTGCTCTTAGCTCTTAATAAGTACCTATTTTTTCCGTTAACTAGCCAGGGCTAATATCTAAAACTTGATAAATACGCCTTTTTAAGAATATTGTGCATCGTTTATCATACACAAAACTAGCTTAGGCTATACTATTGGCAAGATTCTTGTATTTGTAAGGTCATCTTGAGTACAAAGCTTGATTTAATCGGCTTTATAGTTAGATCATGACTAACATGCGTTTTTTGCCCTTTTGGCAAGGATTATTAAACGCTAAATCCTGATATATAGGCTAAAGTTATGATTAAACTTACCGTTATTCAAGTAAAGCGCTGGTGTGTTGAAACGCATCAGTTTTAGTACTCAATATTGCTAGCTTAAACTAGCTATGTGCGAATTTTTAGGAGTGCAAAATGGCATCTGGAATTACTTCTGCAGGCTCCGCCTCTGGTATGGACTTTGAGTCCATCATTGCTGCGTCGGTTGCTGCTAAAAGACAACAAATTAATAAGACCCTTACTACTAGAAAGGAAGAGACCAAGATCGAGCTTTCTGGTGTAGGTAAATTAAAGAGTGCCCTTGAGACCTTCCAAAAGGCTGTTAAGGCATTAACTGAAGATAATGGCTTCAATACTCGTAAGGTAACTACTGACTTACCTACCGAGAATCCATATTTCTCCGTAACTACTAAGGACGATGCTACTAACGGTTCTTATGACGTGACTGTCACCCAGTTAGCAAAGAACGAAAAGCTCTCCCAAGAGTTTGGTAAGGATGCCAAGTTCGAAAAAGGCAAGCTTACTATTAAGCTTCCAGATCTCGAGAATGAGGATGGCACCAAGACTCCACGTGAGTTCACCATTGATATTGCAGATGATGACAACATTGCTTCTATTCGTAAGAAGATCAATGACAATGACTTCGGTGTAACTGCCACTACTGTACAATTATCCAATGGCAAGACCAAGCTTGTTATCGACTCAGGCATGTCTGGCGATAAGGGCAACATCTCCATGAAGTTTGATGGAGATCAAAATGGTAATAGCGCCAAGTTCAATGTTAATTCTGATGACTCTAATTCTGTTAGCAAGGGTGGTTGGAAGGTTGAGCAAGGTCAAAATGCTAAGATCACTGTTGACGGTGAAGACCTTGAGTCTCAGACCAACGAGTTCCGTAATGTTATTTCTGGTATTACCATCAATGTTCACCGCTTATCTAAGCAAGACGACAAAGGTGGTTTCCAATCTAACAACGTAGAAATTTCTGCTGACGTTGATAAGGTAACTGAGAAGATGAATGCCTTCGTCTCAGCTTACAACGGCTTATTAGACACCATGGACGCTTTATACGAGCACAACACTTACACCGATGGTAAGAACAACTACGACGGTGGTGAACTCTCTGGCGACTCTATGCTTCGTGGGTTAAAGAACCAAATCCAAAACATGATGTCCAGCGTATCTGGCAACTCCAGTGGCTTAGACATCTACTCTGTTGGTATTAAGATTGCTAACGACGGTAAGATGTCCCTTGATTCTACTAAGTTCAAGGAGAACATCAATGATAACTTCAACACCTTAGTTAACTTGTTCTCTGGCAAGGATGACAATGATAAAGATGGCGTTGATAAGGACGGTATCTTAATCAAGTTAAACAAGACTGTTGAAGAGTACACTAAGGGCAATGGCCTACTCTCCAATCGTGAGGACTCCTTGAACGCTAAGATCAAGAACTACGACACTGAGGAAGCTAACAACGCTAGCTACTTAGAAGAGTATGAGGCATCCTTACGTCAACGCTATGCCCGTCTTGATAACACTATCGCAGGCTACAACAGCTCCCTTAACTACTTAATGTCTGCTTTAGGCTAAAGTTAAAGGTTAAAAGCTACTAGGCTTTTAACAAGCACTTTATTCGCACAATATTCTGCCCCAAAGTTCATATTGCTATGAATTTTGGGGCTTTTTCATGCTCTGATAATCTTGGGCAGAACTTTATCTTATCAAGGTTAGAGATTCCCTTAAAGAAAATGAAGCTGATACTCGCTCTCGTATTAGTGATACTTACTTTGCAGCATCAACAAACTCTTTAACTGCTAATAATATTAGCTAGCAGTCATCTCAAACCATTTTAGCCCAAGCCCATCAGCATCCTAATAGCGATTTAAGTTTGTTAGGTCGGTAATAAAAAAGCTCATCGCCTCTTTTTAGAGTGATGAGCTTTTTTATATCGTTCTTATATCACTTAGAGGTAACTAAGTGATCGGGGAGACTATAAAGAGTCAACAGAACCTAATTGCTTCATGGCCTCGATTACACGATCAACCATGGTCTCCTGACCCTTGCGTAACCATACACGTGGATCGTAGTACTTCTTGTTAGGAGCGTCTGGACCAGTTGGGTTGCCTAACTGACCTTGTAAGTAATCCTTATTGGTCTCGTAGTAATCCTTGATGCCCTTCCAGCAAGCCCACTGAGTATCGGTATCGATGTTCATCTTAACAACACCATAAGATACAGACTCAGCAATCTCTTCCTCAGAAGAACCAGAACCACCGTGGAATACTAAATCTAAAGGCTTGGCCTCAGATAAACCGAACTTCTCAGCAACATACTTCTGGGAGTCACGTAAGATGGTTGGCTTGAGCTTTACGTTACCTGGCTTGTAAACACCGTGTACGTTGCCGAAGGAAGCAGCAATGGTGAAGTTTGGAGAAATCTTGATTAACTGCTCATAAGCGTATGCTACGTCTTCTGGCTGGGTGTATAAAGCGGATTCATCCTTATCAGAGTTATCAACGCCGTCTTCCTCACCACCAGTGCAACCTAACTCGAGCTCTAAGGTCATGCCCATCTTGGACATACGCTCTAAGTACTTGCAGCAGATAGCAACGTTATCTTCTAAGCTCTCCTCAGAAAGATCTAACATGTGAGAGGAGAATAATGGCTTGCCGTTCTTAGCGAAGAAATCCTCACCAGCGTCTAATAAGCCGTCGATCCATGGTAATAACTTCTTTGCGCAGTGGTCGGTGTGAAGAACAACTGGAACACCATACTCTTTAGCTACGTTGTGAACGTGTAAAGCACCAGAGATAGCACCCATAATAGCGTTGCCCTGTGGACGCTCTACCTTTACGCCCTTACCAGCGATGAAAGAAGCACCACCGTTAGAGAACTGAATGATAACAGCAGAACGAGCCTTAGCAGCAGCCTCTAAAACAGCATTAACAGAGTCAGTACCAATGCAGTTTACTGCAGGGAATGCATAGCCATTCTCTTTAGCAACAGCAAATAACTTACGGAGGTCCTCGCCTACTAACACACCAGGCTTTACAACATCTAAAATCTTAGTCATTTTGAATCCTAAATAAGGCGTTATAGAAATAACACACTGTATTATATCTTATTTTGTGATCTAATTGGCAAAAAGCACAGTGCACACACTCACGACTCTTGCCTTTTACGAGCTTAAGCTTATAAAAACCCGCAATGACGCCCTATTCTATCATGCTCATTGCGGGCCTTATATAGCATTTTTGTGCGCTTTTTAGCTAACACAAAATATGCAATTATTCAGCAGCGCGCTTCTCTAAGATCTCAACAGCAGGTAACTTCTTGCCCTCTAAGAACTCTAAGAAAGCACCACCAGCGGTGGAGATATAGGTGATCTTGTCCTTGATGCCAAACTTCTCGATAGCAGCAATGGTGTCACCACCACCAGCAGCAGAGAAAGCACCAGACTCAACGATAGCCTGAGCCATTTGCTCAGTACCCTTAGCGAATTGATCGAACTCGAATACGCCGATTGGGCCGTTCCAAATAATGGTCTTAGCGTTCTTGATAGCCTCGCAGATGTTAGCAACAGACTTAGGACCTAAGTCGAAAATCATGTCGTCATCAGCAACGTCAGCAAGATCCTTTACAGTAGCAGGGGTAGCAGCATCGAACTCCTTACCAACAACTACGTCCTCGAACTTAGGAATAGAGGTCTTGGAAGCAAGCTCCTTAGCTTTCTCGATTAAGTCGGTCTCGCATAAGGACTTACCAACCTTGTGACCCTCAGCAGCGATGAAGGTGTTAGCAATACCACCACCAACAACTAAGTGATCAGCAACCTTTAATAAGGACTCTAAAACTGGTAACTTGGTGGAAACCTTAGAACCACCAACGATAGCTAACATTGGACGAACTGGGTTCTCAAAAGCCTTACCTAAAGAATCTAACTCAGCCTCAACTAATAAACCAGCACAGGCTTCCTTAGCGAACTGAGCAACACCGTAGGTAGTGCCCTGAGCACGGTGAGCAGTACCAAAAGCGTCCATTACGAATACGTCGCATAAAGCAGCATACTTCTTAGCTAAGGTCTCGTCGTTCTTCTTCTCGCCCTTGTTGAAACGGCAGTTCTCTAAAACAACAACCTCGCCCTCGTTAACTTCAACGCCATCGAGGTAATCCTTAACAAGGCGAACTGGGCAATCTAACATGGTCTGCATTACGTCAACTACAGGCTTTAAGGAGAACTCCTCAGCATACTCGCCTTCAGTTGGACGACCAAGGTGAGAGGTAACCATAACCTTAGCACCCTTCTCAAGAGCTAACTTAATGGTAGGTAAAGAGCTCTGAATACGAACAGTAGAGGTAACCTTGCCTTCCTTTACTGGTACGTTTAAATCAGCACGGATAAATACACGCTTGCCCTTAAGGTCGAGGTCGGCCATCTTCTTGATTGCTGCCATAATGATTATTCCTCAAAATTAATTTTAGTAAATCTCTCAGCGGGGAAACCCACAGTATTAGTGAGTTTATTTATATGTCTGCCCCACCCAATACGAATTTGGGTTTCTGCGCTAAACACAGAACGAAACTGATTACCCGAGTCGAGACCAAATTTAGCTCATATGTAGCTAGGTTTATGCTAGCTTATTGAGCCTTAGCATCGCTCTTGGAGCGCTGATATTATAGCACAAAATTCTCAAGAACAATGGAGCGCAACAAGTGCAACAAAACGCCCTTTTTATGCCCTTAGACATCATAATGACACACTTTTGTAAACGCTTTATTAAATGATATAAAAAAAGAGTGCGTTATCAGGCGCACTCTTTTGAATTATTATCGAGCAATAATTATGGTTTTCTTACTACCTAGCTTCCTACTTTGATGGTATCCCAAGCAAGACGCATATGATATTGCGTAGCCAAAGCTAGACTCTTATAGTCATGAGGCATCTCATGGCATAAGAGTGCTGACTTACGTCTTAAGATATAGCTGGCACGCTCAATATACTCTAAGGTCTTAATGGACTGACTATTATTTACCATAGTACGGGTGAGCTCTTTAAAGAGCTCTAAAGTAAGCTGGCCACTCTCATACAGCTGGTTAAAAGCAATAAAGAAAGGCTCAAACCACATCTTAACGTTGAATTCTAAATACATGCTAGAGCACTCATTAACAATGAGCATACTCAAATCATTGAGCTCTGGATCTTGGCATAAAGTACGGTGAGAAATACGAGCTTGCTCAGGAATCCTAAACTTCTTATGGTTACAGGCAAAATCAATCGCTTCTTTAACTATGATTTTGACATCCTCTAAGTGTTGATAAGTGCCAAACAAGTTAGCCAAACCTATAGCTAAAGTAAAAGCATCAGTAATGACATAGGCTGTATGGTTATAAAGCTCAATAGTTGGATTTTGAGCTTGACGATAGCAAGAGAGTGCATCTCTAAAAAGCTCGAAATCAACACGAGTGCCTTTATCCACACTAAGAACCACTTTATCGTCACGATGAGGAGGAATAGTGATATTAGGATTATCTTGAACAAAGGCCTTAAGCAAGACAGCGCGGCGCAACTTAGATAAAGGCTCCATACCAATTAAACCGCCTGCTTTTAAGCTCATGCTCTTTAAGAGCGCATCCTTGCAAGGACTTAAAGGCAAGTCCGTACACTCACCACACTCAAAACCTACGTTGTCTAAATCAGGAGCAGCAATATACTTACCATCACTGCTTAAGGTAATAGACTTGTAGTTATCTGGATTAGTATCGACAAAGACAGTTGGAGCTCCTGCTACTAATAATAACAGCTCATTAATTAAGGAACTAAACTCAAAGCGAATGTCATCTAAATCAAAGATACGATTGCCCCAATAGCGCTCTAAATAATCAGGATCAATGCTCTTGAGCTCAAACTCAACTTCACTAATTTCGCTAACACACTGCCCAGAGGTAATAGAGCCTTGATCGACAGCTATTTCAAAGGAAACAAAGAAAGGTACAGTTAATACTATGCTTTGGCGGGTGAAGTTAGTTTGGTACTTACATAAGAGCTCTTTATCAGCCATAAGATCTTCAATACCCTCAGGCAATTGATCTTTATCAAATAAAGAAAGATCTGGAGTTTTGAGATCTTTATCGCTCTTAACATTGAACTCTAAGTGGGTATGAGAGGCACCAGGCATGGAGCTTTGTGACTTAAACTTAATAGTCTGCTCTACTTGAAGGCTTTTATCTGAGCGGCGCAGCCTTAAGCCCATACGATAGTTTCTAAAGAGTTCATCGTACTTGGTATCAAAATAATCATTGCTTAAGCTTTCGCAGCGAACAGCTTTAGCATTTGCTTTAAACTCTTCGAGAGAGTGCTTACTAGCCCACTCAGAGGGAAGATCCTTATACAAGAGCTCCACAAGCTCATTAAATTTGCTACAAAAATCAGTAATAAAGGTATCAGAATAGCGCTTGTTTAGAGCGTACTTATACTCACACTCAATATTGCTTAAAAAATCGATCTTAGCTCCCATGGCTACCTCTTAAGTACCCAAAAAATCAAGGTGACTTTAACAAAAATAACAAAGATCGCATAGCCCTGCAATAGAGTATAAATCTGTGTTTATATAAGGATAAATATCTGTTTACCACCTGCTCTAGATGTCAACAAAATGCAAACTAAGCGCCAATTTTAGCCAAAATTAAGTGCTCTTTAAGGCTCTAACAATTAACTAACTCTAAGTAAAGTACACAAAAGAACAATTTGCAAAATTTAGAGGGCTATCAAATTATTGCAAGCCCCAAACAAACAAAAAGCCCCTAAATGGCACAGCTATTTAAGGGCTTCAATTATGTAATTTTTAATTAATTAATTAATAAATAATTAGAATAAGCTCTTAGCTACGGCTACAGCATTCTCAACAGTAAAGCCATACTTCTTGAAGAGCTCACCTGCAGGAGCAGAAGCGCCGTAGTGATCTAAGCCTAATACCTTACCATCTAAGCCTACATACTTGTACCAAGTGGTAGTAGCACCAGCTTCAATAGCAACACGAGCACGAACGGCGCTAGGTAATACCTGTTCCTTATACTCTGAGCACTGACGGTCAAAGACCTCGCAGCAAGGCATAGAAACAACACGCACCTTCTTGCCTTCCTTGGCTAATTCATCAGCAGCATGGAAAGCTAAAGCAACCTCAGAGCCAGTAGCGATGTAGATAAGATCTGGAGTGCCTTCACAATCCTTTAAGATATAACCGCCCTTAGCAATAGCAGCTACCTGCTCATCATTACGTGGCATTTGCTCTAAGTTCTGACGGCTTAATACTACATTAGATGGGCCGCACTTACGCTCTACCATAGAGGTCCAAGCTACAGCAGTCTCAACCTGGTCACAAGGACGCCAAGTATCTAAGTTTGGTACTAAGCGTAAAGATGGAGTCTGTTCGATAGGCTCATGAGTAGGACCATCCTCACCAACACCAATAGAGTCGTGAGTAAAGACAAATAAGGTTGGGATCTGCATTAAAGCAGCCATGCGGATAGCGTTGCGAGCATACTCAGAGAAGATCAAGAAGGTGCCACCATATGGACGGAAGCCACCGTGTAAGATCATGCCGTTCATAGCTGCGCACATTAAGAACTCACGAACGCCCCAGTGTACGTAGTTACCTTGAATAGCGTGTGGTAATAAGGACTTGGAAGCCTTATTCATAGTAAGGTTAGATGGAGCTAAGTCAGCAGAGCCGCCAGCTAACTCAGGTAAAAGAGCGCCGAAGAAGTCTAAAGCGTTCTGACCAGCCTTACGGGTAGCAATACAAGCTGGGTTAGCTTGTAAGTCCTTAGCCCAAGCAGCAGCCTTAGCCTCTAAATCACATGGGAGATCACCTGCCATACGACGAGTAAACTCAGAAGCTAGCTCTGGGTACTGCTTAGCATAATTAGCAAATAAATCATTCCAAGCTTGCTCAAGCTTAGCACCAGATTCAACAGCAGACCACTGATCGTAAATGTCCTGAGGAATGACGAATGGCTCATAATCCCAGCCTAAAGCCTTACGAGTAAGAGCAATCTCATCATCACCTAAAGGAGCACCATGAGATGACTCCTTACCTTGCTTGTTAGGAGAACCCTTACCAATGGTGGTCTTACAAATAATTAAAGAAGGACGGCTCTTTTCATCTTGAGCAGCCTTGATAGCCTGACGTAAAGCCTCACCATCGTGGCCATCAACCTCTTGAACGTGCCAGTGGTAGGATTCAAAGCGCTTGGCAGTGTCATCAGCAAACCAGTTCTTGACCTCACCATCAATGGAGATGCCATTGGAGTCATAAAGAGCAATTAACTTACCTAAGCCTAAGGTACCTGCAAAGGAGCAAGCCTCATGGGAAATGCCTTCCATTAAGCAGCCATCACCCATGAAAACATATGTATAGTGGTCAACGATGTCAAAGCCATCACGGTTGAACTCAGAGGCTAACATCTGCTCTGCCATAGCAAAGCCAACAGCATTAGCTAAACCTTGACCTAAAGGACCAGTAGTGGTCTCAACACCTGGAACCTCGCCATACTCTGGATGACCAGGGGTCTTGGAGCCTAATTGACGGAAGTTCTTGAGATCATCGATGCTTAAATCGTAACCAGTGAGGTGTAATAAAGAGTAGATAAGCATGGAAGCGTGGCCGTTAGATAAGATGAAACGGTCACGATTAGCCCAATGTGGGTTCTTTGGGTTGTGGTGTAAAAAACCACGCCATAAGGCTTCTGCCATATCAGCCATGCCTAATGGAGCACCTGGGTGGCCTGATTTAGCCTTTTGAACACCGTCCATGCTCAAAGCACGGATCGCATTAGCTAATTGCTGATATTCGGACATGATTACTCCTGATTAACAACGATACTAAGGCTTACGAAACGAAAACCAAAATCAACAAAGAAAACTCTCTCCTGTAACAGCATCATACCCTACAGGAGAGCAAGCTTGTTTTAAGCTTAAGTAAAAGAAAGACAAAGCTAGCTTAGAGATTTTTTAAGAAAAAACAAGCTTTTAATATAGAAGAACACTTATTTTAGAAAAATATCCTGGCCATTAATGAGCACAGAAGGCATGCCGCGTTCTTTTGTGACTACGAGCTTGCCATAGGACTTACCATCTTTAACATCAAAGCCTTTGATGATGTCCTCATCATAAATAAACTCAGGATCAGCAAGGTTGCGAGCATCCAGATCTAAATTAAAGTCAACCTCACCTTGAGGAATACTAAAGAACAAGTTAAATGGCTCACCCTTTGGCAGAGCTAACTTACCTGCAAAGTTAACTGTGACCTCACGCTCTTGAACATCAGAGTACTTATCAGCACGAGCCTTAGAGTCAATAGAGAATTTAGAGCCCTTGTTAAAGGTCAGCTCTAAACCATTGCGCTCAATGCTCTTAGCTAAAGCACCGATAGAATCCTCACTATTGAAGATACCAATATTTAAGCCATTTAAAGATCCACTAGCTTCAATATTCTTATAGCCATTATAGTCGCACAACTTAAAGATGTAGTCTAAGTTGAAATTGCCATTTTTAGAGGTGTATGGACTATTGAGCTTCATAACAATGTCTTTAAAATCACTTAAGCCATTGTAAGAAATCTCATAAATGCTAGCTAAAGCAATCTCAGAGCGACCTACCGACTTAATAGCTAATAATCCCTTATTTTCACCATAGACATTTAAGTTAGTAAGACCCATGCCATTACGATGGAAGCTATCAATAGAAACAGAGCTCTTAACATTCTCATCTCTATCAATAGAAACACTAATAGATAAGTTACCTACTTCCTTGAAGCCAACCTTCTTGACTAACTGTTGGAACTCATCTTTAGCCATCTGAGCAAGCTTAGCTTCATTCTTATCAGCTTCAGCCTTGGCTACCATTTCCTTTAAATTAGTAAGACCATCAGTCTCTTGAGACTCATCAGCAATTACAGTAGTGCTATTATCCTGATTTTCATTTGTCTCTGCGACTTCTACTGTAGATGTATTGCTCTCATTAGTCTCTTGAGCCTGCTCTGCAGAGACTTCAGTCTCTGGCAATTCAGTAATGGTAACTTGCTCTTTATTATTAGCTTGAGCTTCAGCCTCAGCTGCGGCACCTGCAGTGTCTAAATCAGCAGTAACTGGAGTGTCCTTAATGGTATCTACTGAGGCAATCTCTTGAGCATCCGATGCTACCTGTTCGCTCTCATTAGTCTCTTGAGCCTGCTCTGCAGAGACTTCAGTCTCTGGCAATTCAGTAATGGTAACTTGCTCTTTATTATTAGCTTGAGCTTCAGCCTCAGCTGCGGCACCTGCAGTGTCTAAATCAGCAGTAACTGGAGTGTCCTTGATGGTATCTACTGAGGCAATCTCTTGAGCATCTGATGCTACCTGTTCGCTCTCATTAGTCTCTTGAGCCTGCTCTGCAGAAACTTCAGTCTCTGGCAATTCAGTAATGGCAACTTGCTCGCTATTATTAGCTTGAGCCTCAGCTGCAGCACCTGCAGTGTCTAAATCAGCAGTAACTGGAGTGTCCTTGATGGTATCTACTG
>Reba_p2__coassemble_311_pt1 | contig 51804 bp, 46 predicted proteins | sample Reba_p2__metabat2_low_PE_017 | metagenome-assembled genome bin Reba_p2 | reverse complement strand
CCTGACAAAACTATTTTACAATATTGCTCAATAAAATTAAGATGCGTCGGCCCTGCGGTCTTGAGCCTTTCAAAATAAAATGCTGCCAACAACAAGCTTTCAATGAGAAGTCTGATAAAGCAATTGTTCAAGACATTTGTTTTGTGCCTTATGGTAATTGTTATTACATTGAAGTAGTCTATGATGATGGTCAAGCACCATCCAATAATGTCTTACTTAATGAAAGCAATGTCATGGCTATTGATCTTGGCATTGATAATCTTGCAACCATAGTATTCAATCAGTTGGGCATTTACCCTGTTCTGATTAACGGCAAGCCTATCAAGTCACTCAACCATCGCTTCAATAAAGATAAGGCAAGACTACAATCTGCTGGCAAAGGTAAGCACATTAGATCTATTGTAGTAAAACGCAAGAACAGGATTAATGACTACTTTTACAAGTCATCAGAGCGCATTATAGATCTGTGCCTAAGCACTGATACAGATCACGATTGTGATCGGATATAACCAAGGATAGAAGGCATCGGGCAATATGGGTAAGGTTAATAACCAAAAGTTCACCCACATTCTTCATCTAGATCTGGTTAATAAGATCATATATAAGGCTAAGCAGTACGGCATTGATGTGATTGTGAGGGAGGAAAGCTATACTAGCAAGGCAAGTAGCTTAGATCTAGATGATATTCCTACTTACGGTCTAGTTAACAATAAAAAGCCTATGTTTAGTGGTACTCAAGTAAAGTGTTGTCTTTATAAAGCCCAGAACAGTGCCTTGCTCAATGCTGATGTTAATGGAAGCATTAATATCATGAGAAAAGCATTCAAAAATGCTTCTGTAAAGGAGCTATTTGATAGCGGCTGCGTGTTTCAGCCGATACAGGTAACTTGTTAACCGTATGAGATTTGGCGAGATTAATGGGGACCACAGTTCACATTAGCCACGCCATGAAGCTCACGCCATAATCGTATGATTTGGCGGGAGTAATTCACGATAGAACGTGATCATATCTGCAAGGAGATAATTAATGGCCACTAGCACCTTCAAAGCTAAGAAGCGCTTAGAGTATAAAAAGCCTGAGTTTACGGCAACTGATATTGATTTACAGTTTCAATTATCTGATGAGGCTACTATAGTCAGAGCCACTGCTCACTATGTGCGTTTAACATCAGATCCCAAGGCTCCATTACGTTTAGATGGTGAGGAGCTTAAGCTCAATGATGTGCTCTTAAATGGCCAGCCTTGTAAGTATGCGGTAACAGAGAGCGAGCTGATTGTTTCTGAGGTACCTGATGATTTTGAGTTGACTACAGAATGTGTTATCAACCCTTCAGCTAATACCTCATTAATGGGTCTTTATAAGTCTTGTGGTTGTTTTTGTACCCAGTGCGAGCCAGAGGGCTTTAGACGTATTACTTACTTTTTAGATCGTCCTGATGTGCTCGCCAAGTATCGCGTAACTATCTATGGCCCTGATTATGGGGCAGGTGTATTACTGAGCAATGGTAATTTAGTCGAGTCAGGTATTAAAAACAGTAAGCTCTATAGCATTTGGGAAGATCCTTTCCCTAAGCCATCATATCTTTTTGCTCTGGTAGCTGGCTCATTTGACATAGTTGAGGATAGCTTTGTCACCAAGTCAGGTCGTGAGGTTAAGTTGGCCCTTTATGTCGATAGGGGAGCTTATGCTCGTGGTACTTGGGCTATGCAATCTATTAAGGATGCTATGGCTTGGGATGAGTCACGCTTTAATCTTGAGTATGACTTAGACAATTTCAATGTCGTAGCTGTGGACTTCTTTAACTTTGGCGCTATGGAGAATAAGGGTTTAAATATCTTTAACTCTAGCTGCGTATTGGTTGATCCTCAAACTGCTACTGATACCAATTACTATACTGTTCAAGGTGTAATTGGCCATGAGTATTTCCACAATTGGACAGGAGATCGTGTCACCTTGCGTGATTGGTTCCAATTGTCCTTAAAAGAGAGTTTAACTGTTTTTAGAGATCAAGAGTTCTCATCTGATATTAACAGCCGTGTCTTAACTCGTTTAGATGCAGTTAATGTTATTAGATCACGTCAATTTGCCGAAGACTCAGGACCAATGGCTCACCCAGTGCGTCCAGAACAAGTTATGGAAATGAATAACTTCTACACTGTTACCATTTATGATAAGGGTGCTGAGGTTATTCGTATGATCCATACTATTTTGGGTGAGGAAAAGTTCCAAAAAGGTGTAGCTGACTATTTAGCTCGTTATGATGGCCAAGCAGCAACCATTGAGGACTTTATCTTAACTATGGAAATGGCCTCATTAATTGACCTTTCTCAATTCCGTCGTTGGTACTCACAAGCTGGTACTCCAGAAGTTTATGCTAAGTGGGCTTGGGTCAAGATTAAGTCAGAGGTGGAGCCTCAGCTTGATGGTGCAGCGTTAGAGGTAGCTTTAGATCAAAATGCTAGTGATAATCATATTGCAGAGTCTGAGGATGAGCCTTGTGATTGTGAGGGTGATGATCCGTGTAAGTTGGTTTTAACCTTAAGCCAAGAAACTCCTGCGACCCCAAATCAAAGCTCGAAGGAGCCTTTTGTTATTCCAGTACGCACCTCTTTCTTAACTGCTCAAGGCGAGAGTGTAGTGCCTCCAGAGTTGCCTGAAAATGGCGTACTGATTTTCAACAAAAATGAGCAAAGCTTTGAGTTTACCAATTTGCCAGCAGGCACTATTCCTGTGGTTTTCCGTGACTTTTCAGCTCCTATTAAGCTCAAGTCTATGTATCAGACCAATGACTTTATCAATATGTTAGAGCACTGCGATGATCCATTCATTCGCGTAGACTCTTATATGTCTTTAATCAATGACTATGTCCATCAGAATATTGATAAGGTCGCTAATGGTGATCTGCCAGAGCCTACTGATATTATTCGTGCTATTGGTTATGTTATTAATGATGAGAGCATTGATTTGCAGCTTAAGGCTAAGTTAATTGTAGTGCCAAGCCTCATTAGTTTAATGGAGACTTTCAAGAAAATAGATCTTGATAGTCTCTCTCAAACTCGCGAACAGCTTGCTGTTTTGATTGCTCGTGCTTTAGCTGATGACTATAAGCGCTTAGAGCATAATACTCGCAGCTCTGGTCGCTATAAGTATGATGCGCCATCTGCTGCTCAAAGAGCAGTTCATAATGCTGCACAATACATGGTTGCTTTAGGCTATTTAGCTGATGACAATGGTATTAAGGCTGATGATTTAATATCCAATGCCTATGAAAATGCCAATAACATGACTGACAGATTGGCTGCTTTAAGTGCTGCAGTAGAGCTCGAGTTACCTTGCAAGGGTAAGCTCTTAGATAGCTTTGAGCAAAGCTATCACCATGATCCTCTCACCTTTGATAAGTTCTTTAGTGTGCAGGCTGCTGTGGCTAAGGAAGATACTGTTAAGGTAGTACGTAAGCTCATGGATCATAAGTGCTTTGATCTTACCAATCCAAATCGTGTTCGTGCTTTAATTGGTACTTTAGGCTATAACAATCCTGTAGCTTTACACCGTCGTGATGGTATGGGCTATTTATTAATTCATGATGTTATTAAGAAGCTCAATGACATTAACCCATCTGTAGCAGCTCGTATTTTAGATGGCATGATGAGTTATCGCCGCTTTGATAGCATGCGCGTTAATAAGGCTGAGGAATACTTAAATAAGATTAAGGCTATTCCTAATCTCTCACGCTCAGTATTTGAGAAGATTAATTCAGCATTGGAGTCTAACAATAAGTAATTAGCGCTGTTTGAAAGCGCGTTTAAAGCCCCAAAAGTATCTTTTGGGGCTTTGCCGTATTATTTAATGAGGAAAGTGATGGCAGGGGAACGCTATTACCATTTTTACCTAAGTATTGATCGTCAAGAGCTGATGCGTCTGTACGCAGGAGCTGCTAAGCGCCTAAGGGTACGCTCAGTTGAAGGGCCTATGATTGACTTAGATGCCAATCATTTACGCTCTTTTACTAGCTATTCAGGAGTAAATGGAAATTTCCGTTTAGTAGTAACTGAAAACAACAAATTTGTCCGTCTAGAGCGCATCTGAGCGCGCTTTTGTGTACAATAGGCCGCGTTTTATTGGAGTATGTTTTTATGTCAATGTATGCCCTTTATCCTAGCCTCATTCGTCCTTTATTGTTTTGCTTAGATCCTGAGAACGCTCATAGCTTAACTATTAATACAGGGCACTTATTATCCAAGCCTCCTTTAACTAAGATTTTTGGCCAACATGTAGTATCAAAGCCAGTTGAGATCATGGGGCTTAAGTTTGATAATCCTTTAGGTCTGGCAGCTGGCATGGACAAAAATGGTGATGCTATCGACTTTTTAGGAGCTCTAGGCTTCGGTCATTTAGAGCTTGGCACTGTTACTCCTTTAGCTCAAGAGGGTAATGCTCGTCCTCGTATGTTCCGTGTTAAGGTTGCTCGCGGCCTAATCAATCGCATGGGCTTTAATAACAAGGGTGTAGATTACTTAGTTAAGAATCTTCAGCAACGCCATTATCAGGGAGTTATTGGTGTCTCTATTGGTAAAAATGAGATTACTCCTATTGAGAAGGCTGCTGATGATTATTTACATTGCATGAATAAGGTCTACAACTATGCAGACTATATTGCAGTAAATATTTCTTGTCCTAACACTAAGGATTTAACTGCATTGCAAGAGGCAGGGCCTTTAGTAGCATTATTGAGCACCTTAAAGCAAGAGCAAGGAAAGCTGGCTAGTGCTAATAACAAATATGTGCCTTTAGTGGTTAAGATTGCTCCTGATCTTGACGAGGTTCAATTAGAGGCTATTTGCGATGCCTGCTTAAAGCTTAAGATTGACGGTATGACATGTACTAATACCACAACCTCTCGTGATGAGATCTATGGTTTGCCACATGCAAGTGAGTGGGGTGGTTTATCTGGTCAACCTTTGCGCTATAAGTCTAATATGGTACTGCAAAAGGTAGCATCTCACTTAAAGGGTCAGATCCCAATTATTGGTGTTGGCGGAGTTGATGGCATTATGGCCGCCCGTGAAAAAATGCAAGCAGGTGCTAGTTTAGTACAAGTTTATTCTGCTTTTGTGTATCAGGGCCCATCTTTAATTCAAGATATCGTTAATAATTTGTAGAAAGGCAAAAATTGCCATTGTGTGCTATTTTAGCCAAATGTGTATGATTTTTGCATGTCTACTAGGCTAGTCAATTTTTTGGCGAATAATTATAACTTTGCTTTTGTTTAAATAGTGCTCCTTTAATCCATGTTAAGGAGAGCAAGCTAAGGGTGATAGAACCTCATTAAAATGAGGTTTTGTCTAAGGAACAATGGTTATGGAGATAACTCCAGGCGAGTCTTGGACTTGGTCTTATCGAGTATTTGATGGTCAGCAGTTTTTAGGCTTAAACTTTACTGCCGATAATGGCCATAATTACTTCTTTAAAACTAATTTTATGGTTCAGCGTCTTCAAACTTTCCCTGAAGATGGTCAACCATTCTCTGTCCACGAGGCTATGTTGCTTAATGCCTACATGGAGGGGCTTAGTGCTATTGGCATGCATAGCAATGACAGTAGTTCTAATGTTTCTACCTCTATGGAAATTTCCTTAAATGCCGTTGCTTGCGCTCAATTTGTGCGAGTTCCTAAGCGCACTATTGAATTTGGTTTTATTCCATATCCTGGACATTTAAGACATATTGCCTTAGGTCAGGTAGTATCTTTGTACAGTAAAGATAATAGAATTAGTGACTTCATTGTATTAGACGAAGTATCAGACAATACAGACAGCGCCGTGCGTTTGATGTTTGCCAATAGGGAGTTTAAGATTCTTAAACACATGCTCATGTTAGGCGCGAGTATTAAAGTTCCAAGATCTGTAATTTGTCCTTTCCGAGGCACTATCAACAACCAGCATAGCATGAGCTACGCTTAGGTCTTTTTGGATAGGCTCTTATCTGTCATTTGTCCTGCGCTTGTTTTATTTAAAGAAGAGTTCCAAGCCAGAGTTACGAAGTGATCTGTGATTAGATGCCTAAAATAAGCCAAAATTTGGGATCAAGTTTTGTAACTAGCTTGCTAATTAGGCTTGATATTTCTATAATGATAGATTGAGCCTTTTTCAAGCTAATAGTAGAAATTTTGGGATCTTTTGATGGAAAACAATTCCGCAAGTACCGAGTTTAAGCAGTTGATTGCCCTAGGTAAGGAGCGTGGCTACCTTACTATTGAAGAACTCAATGATAGAATTTCACCAGATTTAGTGTCTGGAGATCAGTTAACGATCTTAATTCAGACTTTCATTGATATGGGCATCAATGTGTGTGAGACCCCACCTGATCCTGATGAGATCTTATTAAATGAGAACTCTCAATCAGTTGAGTCTGAGGACGTTGAAACCGTAGCATCACAGTTAGATAGCTCGGTCGAGATTGGCCGCACTACCGATCCTGTACGTATGTATATGCGTGAGATGGGTAATGTCTCACTGCTCACCCGTAAAGACGAGATTGAAATCTCTAAACGTATTGAGCGTGGTACTCACGATGTGCAAAAGTGCATTGTGGAGTTCCCTTTGGCAATGCGTGAACTCTTCCAAACCTTTGATCAAGCTTGCGATCCAGAAAGTGAGATGCGTCTTGCTGACATTATCGTAGGTTTTAGCGATCCTTATGTAGAGAATGATGATTCTAAGCTAGAGGATTTAGCTGATGATACTGACGATGCTCCAGATGCTGATCTCGATAATATCGACGATATCGACTCTGTAGGTGGCGATGTTGATGATTTAGACGATCTTGATGACGATGATGATGTAGATGCTCCTGCACCAAAGGCAGCTCCTGCTAAGCGTCGTGGTCGCGCTGCTAAGAATGAGGTTGAAGTCGAGATTGAAGACGAGGACGAGGATGCTGATGACAATGGCTCTGCTAATAATGAGTCAGGTCCAGATCCTGAGCTTGCTAAGACCCGTTTTAGCGAGTTACGTGTCCAATTTGAAAAGGTTCAAAGCCAAAGAGCTAAATCAGGTGCAGTAGCTGCACGTAAGTATGAAGAAGAGCTCAAGCGTTTAACTGAGTTATTCTCTACTTTCCGTTTAGTACCTCAACAGCTCGAGACCTTATTAAACAGCATGCGCGATATGATGGAGCGTGTTAAGGCTCAAGATCGTCGTATTCGTGAGATTGCTGTTAATCGTTGTGGCATGAAGATCGATGACTTACGTGCTTATTATACTGAGTCTCAGATGGAAGCTTCCATGGAGTGGTATGAAAAGGCCATTAAGCCACGTCGTGCTTTTGCTACTCGTTTAAAAGAGTATCGTCCACAAATTGAAAAGTGTGTCGAGGCTCTCCAAGAGATTGAAAGTGAAGCTGGTATTTCCATCTTCCGTTTACGTGAGCTCTCACGTCGCGTAATGATGGGCGATGCTATGGCTAAAAAGGCCAAGAAGGAAATGGTTGAGGCTAACTTACGTTTAGTTATCTCCATTGCCAAGAAGTACACCAACCGTGGTTTACAGTTCTTAGACTTGATCCAAGAAGGTAACATTGGCTTAATGAAGGCCGTGGATAAGTTTGAGTACCGTCGTGGTTACAAGTTCTCTACTTATGCTACTTGGTGGATTCGTCAGGCCATAACTCGCTCAATTGCAGATCAGGCTCGTACCATTCGTATTCCTGTGCATATGATTGAGACTATTAATAAGCTCAATCGTATCTCACGTCAAATGTTACAAGAAAAGGGCCGTGAACCAACTCCTGAGGAGCTAGCCTCTAAGATGGGCTTGCCAGAGGAGAAGATCCGCAAGGTTATGAAGATTGCTAAGGAGCCTATTTCTCTTGAAACGCCTGTAGGTGACGATGATGATTCGCACTTAGGTGACTTCATTGAGGATAGCTCTATTGCTGTCCCTGCTGATGCTGCTACTGCCGAGTCCTTAAAGAACGCTATTAATACTGTCTTAGACGAGATGCCTCCAAGGGAAGCTCAAGTATTGAGAATGCGTTTTGGTATTGGTATGACCTCTGATCATACTTTAGAGGAAGTAGGTCGTCAGTTTGGCGTGACCCGTGAGCGTATTCGTCAAATTGAGGCTAAGGCTTTACGTAAGTTACGTCATCCTTGCCGCTCTGCAGGCTTAAAGGGCTTCTTAGATTAAGCTATTATTAGCAATATTAAAAAAAGCGGCATAATGCCGCTTTTTTGTTGTTGGGCTGTTCTTAACAGCTTAGTTATATTCGTGATTGTGAGGAACTTCATCTTCCTCAGTGTTTTCTGGCTCGTTTAAGGCTTCAAGAATTTGGGCAAACACCTCATCAGGATTGTGCTGCCATAAAATTCCCTTAATACCTACCTTATTAGCCATGGCAATATTATCAGCGTTGTCATCAATAAAGACACAAGTGCTGGCCTTTAAGTGATATCTTTCTAAAAGAGTGTAGTAAATACGCTTATCAGGCTTATTCATGTGCTCTTCGCCTGAGACCACAATGCCTTCAAAATCATCTAAGAAACGATATTGGGAGAAGGCATATGGAAAGGTTTCAGCAGACCAATTGGTCAAACCAAAAGCCTTAAAACGACCATCAGCTAAAATCTTCTTTAACAGGCCTACACCATCTGCATGTTCGCTCTTGAGCATCTTTGACCATTGAGTGTGGTACATCTCAATCTCTTTCGCCCACTGAGGGAACTTAGCACTCAGCTCTTGTACGCCTTGGGCAAAAGGTTTGCCTGCGTCCATTTGGGCGTTCCATTGACCAGTGCAGACTTCTGCTAAGAATTGCTCCATCTTAGCGTCATCCTTGAAATAGTCACGATAAAGATAGCGAGGATTCCAGTCTAATAAGACACCACCAAAGTCAAAAATAATGTTGCTTCTAGCCACAACTCGACTCCACTTCTAAAGAGAACAAAAATTCTTTAACTAAAGCATAGCGCACAGAGTGAGCTAATAGAATAGTAGCCCCTATGTTTATTTTGCTAGCTGTGATCTTTGGCGCTATTTTGGCCTAATAGGCTTGATTTTATTGAGGTTATTGCTCTTGCAGTGCATTGGTGCACCAAAAACAAAATTAGTAGATTAATGTTGGTGCAATAGGGCTGAAGCCTAGTGCTAGTGAGTATTATGTAGACACTAGTAGAATTGTTCTGTCAGCTTATTTCCTTTTTGATGAATAGGCTGACAATCTAACAACCGTTTAATAAACTGGAGATTAAAGTAAAGATGATGAAGGTTTTACAAACTGGTGCTTTGGCCTTGGCTACGATGTTAATGACTTCTCAAACTTTGGCTAACGAGCAAGTATTGCGAGTAGGAACAGAGTCATCTTATGCTCCTTTTGAGTTTACTGATTCTCATGGTCAATTAGTAGGCTTTGATATTGATTTAGCTGAAGCTGTTGCTAAAGAGATGGGCTATAGCATTGAATGGGTACAAATGCCTTTTGATGGTTTAATTCCTGCTATGCTTACTGCGCAAGTTGATATGGCGGTTGCTTCTTTTACTGTTACTGATGAGCGTAAAAAGCGCGTTAATTTCACATCTCCATACTATCGCTCAGGCTTAACTTTTGTGTTGCGCTCTACAGATAAGGACAAGTACGTATCTGTAGATTCTTTAAAAGGCCAACGTCTATGCGCTCAATTAGGCTCTGTTTCTGCCATGAAAGCTCAAGAGATCTCTCCTGAACAGGTTACTACCTTTAATGATGCTTATGCTGCTTACTTAGAGCTTAAGTCAGGAGGTTGTGAAGCAGTGTTAAATGATCGCCCTGTTAATCTATATTTCATGGCTAACTCCAAGGGAGCAGGTGATTTTGTAGAGCTTGATGAGCTCATGGATGCTCAAGATATGGCTATGGTAGTTCCTAAGAGTAATCAAGAATTATTAGCCAAAGCTAATCAGGCTTTAGAGTCTCTTAAGACTAAGGGTGTTTATCAGCAAATTTATGATAAGTGGTTTAACTAAAAAATTTGCGCTAACTCACAATATTCATCATTTTTGTAGTAAAATAATACGTCCTATTTCTGTGCTTTATCTTGGTGCAGAGGTGGTAGCTCGGAGCGAATTTAGTACAATCCTACTAAATCATATCAAAGGTAAGTGCCTAAGATATTTCGCTATCGGTCTGATGCTTTTGGGTATCAGTATCCTTTTAGTAAGGAGAAAAAACTATGTCTTTCAAATTTGGTGGTGCACTTAAGACTTTAGCTTGCGCAACTGCTTTAAGCTGCATGAGCGCAACTTTAGCTTATGCTGATACCTTACGTGTTGGTACTGAGGCTACTTATGCTCCATTTGAGTTTGCCGCTGAAGATGGCAGCTTAACAGGCTTTGACGTTGAGTTAATTAAGGCAGTAGGTAAGGAAGCTGGTTACGATGATGTTGAGGTTTTGAACATGCCTTTTGATGGCTTGATTCCTGCCTTAATGACTTCCCAGATTGACAGTATTATTGCTGCTATGTCCATTACCCCAGAGCGTGCCAAGCGTGTTGCTTTCTCTGAGCCATACTATACCTCTGGCTTAAGTGTTTTAATCTTACAAGAGAATGCTCAAAAGTATCCTAAGGTTGAGAGCTTAAAGGGTCAGTCCTTATGTGCTCAGATTGGTACTACTGGTGCTATGACTGCTGAAGTCTTATCTCCAGGTAAGGTTAAGGCTTTCAACACAGAGCCAGAAGCTTTTATGGAGTTGAAGGCTAAAGGCTGTGAGGGCGTAGTTAATGATCGTCCTATTAACCTCTACTTCTTAGCTCAAACTGCCTCTGATGGTGTAACTGAGATCAACGAGATTTTAACTGCTGAGAAGTATGGTATTGCTGTTAATAAGAATAACAGTGAGTTACTCCAAAAGTTAAATGATGGCTTACAGAAGGTTCGTGAAAACGGCACTTACGATGCTATCTATCAGAAGTGGTTCAAGCTTGCCCCAACTAAGTAAGGTAAGTTTGCTACAAGCTTACTAAGGCAATTAAGCCTGTAAGCTTATATAAGGGGGCAGCAATTTTATTGCTGCCTTAATTATTAAGAACGTGCCCTGGTTCCCCCGTTAGGCGTTGCCATGGGTGCATTGGTCAACAGTTTTAAGAGTATTATTAAAACATGTCGATACCATTTGACTTTAGCTTAATTATTGATAGCTTGCCGCTATTAGGTATTGGTGCCTTAGTTACCATTCAGATCACTGCTATGTCAGTGTTCATGGGTACCTGTATTGGTTTATTTGTAGGTATTGCTGAGCTTGCTCGTTATTCTTGGATCCGCATTCCAGCAAAGATCTACGTTGACTTTATCCGTGGTACTCCATTATTAGTACAGATCTTCATTATCTACTTTGCCCTTCCAATTATTTTTGGTACTCGCATTGAGCCATTTGTAGCTGCAGTAGCAGCTTGCTCGATTAACTCAGGTGCTTATGTAGCTGAGATCTTCCGTGCAGGCATTCAGTCTATTGATAAGGGTCAAATGGAGGCTGGTCGTAGCTTGGGTATGTCATGGACTCAAACCATGCGCTATATCATTATTCCACAAGCTTTCCGCCGTACCATTCCTCAGTTAGGTAATGAGTTTATCGCCATGTTAAAGGACTCTTCATTAGTGTCCGTTATTGGCTTTGAGGAGCTTACCCGTAAGGGTCAGCTCGTGATTGCCTCTACTTATGGCTCTCTGGAAATATGGTCAGCAGTAGCAATTATCTACTTAATCATGACCTTAACTATCACCCGCTTTGTCGCTTACTTAGAAAAGCGCTTTAACTAAGAGAGTAGTACTATGAGCGCCATGATTAAAATTCGCAATTTGCACAAGACCTATGGCAAAAACGAGATCTTAAAAGGTATCGATCTTGATGTTGCCAAGAGTGAAGTAGTGGTAGTTATCGGTCCATCTGGCTCAGGTAAGAGTACCTTATTACGCTGTGTTAACTACTTAGAGATCCCAACTGACGGCATGATCACTATTGATGGTACTGATATTACTCGTAAGGTTGATATCAATACTATACGTGCAGAAGTGGGCATGGTTTTCCAGCATTTTAACTTATTCCCACATAAGAGTGTGCTTGATAACATTACCTTAGCTCCTATCAATGTTCGTGGTAAGAGCAAGGAAGAAGCTGAAACTATTGCCTTAGACTTATTAGATCGTGTTGGTCTTAAAGATAAGGCAGCTTCTTTCCCATCCCAGCTCTCTGGCGGACAGCAGCAGCGTGTGGCTATTGCTCGTGCTTTAGCGATGCAGCCTAAGATCATGTTATTTGATGAGCCAACCTCTGCCTTAGACCCTGAAATGGTTAAGGAAGTATTAGAGGTAATGAAGCGTCTTGCTGAATCAGGTATGACTATGATGGTCGTTACTCACGAAATGGGATTTGCTCGTGAGGTAGCCGATCGCGTTATCTTCGTTGATGGCGGTAAGATCTTAGAGATGGGCCCACCAGAGGAGGTCTTTGAACATCCAAAGGAGCGCCGTACTCAAGAGTTCTTAAACAAGATTCTCTAGAAAAAGGGGCCACCTATAAAGGTGGCCTTTTTTATATAGCATCATGGCATAATAATATTTTAAGCTCTTGTTGTGAGGATTGGGTTTTATGAGCGATCATATTGATAATGCGGGCTATGATCCTAAAGCTTGGCGTAAGTTATTAGGTCCTAAGTATTGGTTTTCATGGGCTTCTTTAGCTTTGCTTGCTTGCCTATCTTATGTGCCAAATAGAGTACGCGATTGCCTAGCCTATCTGCTATCCTTTCCTTTAAGTACTATTAATGTACGATTTAAGAAAGTTACTATGGCTAGCCTTAATACAGCCTTTTATGGTCATAGTGAGCAGGAGATTAAGCATCTCTATCGCAAGATGATGATGCATGCCATTATTACAGGTATTGCCTATGGTGAGGGCGTGTTCTTGCCAGCTTTTATGTTAAAGCGGCGCTGGGTTGTTAAAAATGAAGAGGTCTTAAAGAGCGCTTTAGAGCAAAAGCGTCCTATTATCTTTTGCGTACCTCATACCTTTGCTTTAGATCGCTGTGGTCTTTATCTTTCTTGCTATGGTCTGCCGATGTTTGCTGTGGTCAATGATCAAAAGAATCCAGTCTATAATTGGTTTTTAAATAAACAGCGCATTATCTTTGGCGGTACTATTCATACTAGAGCTGCAGGTTTTAGATCTATTATCAGGGCCTTAAAGAGTGGTCGTCATTGCTATTTTTTATGCGATGAGGATTTAGGTCCTGAAAATACCTCTACTTTTGTTAACTTCTTTGGCACTCCAAAGGCTATGGTAGGTTCTTTGCCTAAGTTAGCTAAGCTCACCAAGGCTCAAGTACTAGTACTACATACTTCATATAACATTGCTACAGCTAATTATGAGCTAGAGTTTACCCATATAGAAGATCAAAGCTCGAGTGAGGATGATAGTAGCTATTTGAATAAAGTTAGTGCAGCTTTTGAAGCAGGTATCAGTAAGCATCCTGAGCAATATATGTGGTTCTTACGTGTCTTTAAGACTATCCCAGATGAGCGTTACTTTGCTAATGCCTATATTAATTGCAATAAGGTTGCTCATGAATTCGAAGTTGACTACTATCATCGCCGTGTTCCTTATGACCATCCTATCAAAGACATGGGGCCTAACTATAAGCCTCTTGTAGACTATGAGCCTTTAGTTAAGCAACCACATCAGCAAGATTAAAGGAACAAAAAAGCCTCAGTCACCTAAGGGCAACTGAGGCTTTTTTAATGAGCTTTAAAAGCTTTAAGCATTAGCCTAACATGGAGAGTGCTAACTGTGGACGAGAGTTAGCTTGCATCAACATGGAGGTAGCAGCTTGCTGGATGATAGACTGCTGGCTTAAAGCAGCAGACTCTTCGGCAAAGTCAGCATCGCGGATACGGCTGCGAGCATCAGCTTGGTTAGCAGCAACATTGGACTGATTGCGGATAGAGGACTCAAGGCGATTTTGAATAGCACCTAAGCCAGAGCGCTGAGTATCAACATCAGCAATGAGCTTATCCATAATTTCAATGACAGCCTTAGCATCATCAGCAGTGCTTAATTTTAAGTGCTTGCCCTTCTCATCCCAGCCTGCTGCAGCTTGTGCAGTATCAACACCTGCACCACGGCTTAATAAAGCGGTAAAGGCAAAATCGTTTACTTGAAAAGCGATTTCATCGTCCTTATTGGCACCGACCTGTAAGGTCATCTTGCCAGCAGTTACTGCACCGCCAGTCCAGTAGATGGATTTATTATCGATAGCTCCATTAAGTACAGTCTTGCCGCCAAACTTGGTCTGTTGAGCAATACGGGTAATCTCATCTTGTAGAGCATGAGCTTCTTTAGTAATAGCATTGCGATCCTCAGCGGTATTGGTGCCGTTAGCAGATTGAACAGCTAAAGTACGGATCTTTTGGAGCATACCAGACATTTCGTCCATGCCACCTTCGATGGTTTGAGCTAGAGCGATACCATCGTTGGTGTTACGGTTGCCTTGGTTTAAACCATTGATTTGAGTGGTGAGACGATCTGCAATTTGTAAACCAGCAGCATCATCCTTGGCCGAGTTGATTCTCATACCTGAGCTGAGGCGTTGGTATGTGGTGCTAAGCTGGTTTTGAACATTATTTAAATGGCGACGGCCATTTAAAGAGCTGACATTGGTATTTACATAAACTGCCATAAATAAGCCTATATATCTTGAGTGTAGAAAACTAATTGGAGACTGCTTCCAAACTAATAAGGATGAACTGTCTGATTATTGGAATTTTCAAAAGCATCTATTGTGTTCAATATTATCAACGGGTAGAGTGTAAAAATTTTTAATGCATTTATTTACATAGCCAAACACCCTGTAAATACAGGATTGATTACTGTCTTATAGATACATAAATAGTGGGCATTTGCTTTCTTATCCCAAATACAAACTTATATAGATACAACGTAAAGGGCGAAATTAACCATCCCAGGCATGGCTCTTATCTAGCACTGACTTATAATGTTTAGTAGTGGATAAAGATAAGATAGCAAAACCCTCTATGCTAGAGAGCGTAGAGGGATTTTGAGCAAGAATGCTTTAGGGCAGAGTTATTTAAAGCATTAGCCTAACATGGAGAGCGCTAACTGTGGACGGGAGTTAGCTTGCATCAACATGGAGGTAGCTGCTTGCTGGATAATAGACTGCTGGCTTAAAGCTGCAGACTCTTCAGCAAAGTCAGCATCACGAATACGGCTGCGGGCATCTGCTTGATTTGCAGCAACGTTAGCTTGATTGCGGATAGAGGACTCAAGGCGATTTTGAATAGCACCTAAGTCCGAGCGCTGAGTGTCAACATCCTTAATGAGTGAATCCATCATGCTAATTACAGCCTTGGCATCATCGGCAGTGCTTAGCAATAACTTCTTGTCAGCAGCCTTCCAGCCTGGAGCATCAGCATTGATTGCAGCTCCACGAGTTAATAAAGAAGTAAAGACGAAAGAGTTTACAGTAAATTTAATTTCATCATTCTTGTTAGCGCCTACTTGTAATGTCATGGTTCCTACGTTTTTAGCAGCGCCAGACCAGTAGATGGAATTATTATCATTAGAGCCGTTGAGTACAGTCTTGCCGCCAAATTTGGTCTGCTTAGCGATACGATCAATCTCGTCCTTCAAAGCGTTGGCTTCTTTAGTAATAGCCTTACGATCTTCTGCGGTATTGGTGCCGTTAGCAGATTGAACAGCTAAAGTACGGATCTTTTGGAGCATACCAGACATTTCGTCCATGCCACCTTCGATGGTTTGAGCTAGAGCGATACCATCGTTGGTGTTACGGTTACCTTGGTTTAAACCATTGATTTGGGTGGTGAGACGATCCGCGATTTGTAAGCCAGCAGCGTCGTCCTTGGCTGAGTTTATTCTCATACCTGAACTGAGTCTTTGGTAAGTGGTATTAAGCTGGTTTTGAACGTTGTTTAAATGGCGACGACCATTTAAAGAGCTGACATTGGTATTTACATAAACTGCCATAGCAATACTCCTATGAAAAATAATAAAGATCAGCACTGATTGCTGTTATGTATCTTTACGGACAATTAATGTTCATGTTTAGCTGTTGTTTTACAATGCCAGTCAACTTAGGATATATCTATATTTATATATTTATAATAGATACAACAATAGGGGTGATAAACTTTGTTGTTTAACCAGATTAAGAATCTAGATAGTCTGTTTCTAGGGTAGAGGCTAAGTTCTGTCAGGGGAGGATAATAAGATAGGCCTCCTCAAAGGAGGCCTTAAAGGAAAGAGAATTTGTGCTTTAATTATTTTGGTCTTGTTTGACCTTATGCTCAAATTGCTGCTTGGCTAGACGCTTTTGCTTTAAAAAGGCAGCAGCATCAGTTCTAAGCTTGACAGGGGCTTGTGCAGCCTTAATGCCATGTTTGAGGGCATAGGCTGACATGGTAGCCTTCTTAGGCATAGAGGTAGCCTTTTTAGGCATATTGCTTGGAGCTTTAGGCATAGGACTATTGCCAATTTGAATAGGCTCGCCTAAGAAAGTAGGTTGGGTATTAAAGAAGTATACGTCAAAGATACACTTAATACGGGCAAAGAACTCTCTAACATAGACTATGTAGTGCGAGAGCTTAGAGCTGGGATCTGCTGCATTAAAGCCAATAGCATTCATGCCTTCATTGTGAGCGATGAACAGAGCTCTTTCATTTTGGAACTCTTGCGAGATAATGGTGACATCTTTGAGCATAAAGACTTTAGAGGCACGTCCTACAGAGTCAATAGTCGAAAAACCAGCGTAGTCAGCGACAATACGATCTTTAGGTACACCTGCTTTAATTAAAGCTAAAGTCATCTGCCGAGGCTCATTATAAGAGGCATGACGATTGTCTCCTGAGACTAAGACATAGTCGATTTTGCCTTTATTAAAGAGTAGGGCAGCAGCGCGGATGCGGTTCATAAAAAAAGGATTGCTATTACCATCTGACATTAAAGATGATGTGCCTAAGAGCAAACCTACCTCGTTATAAGGTATTTCATGAAGCGAATCGTAGGTATCAAAGGAATAGCTAGAGATCCTGAAAAGTGATAGTACTATAAAGATCGAGAAGCATAAGATACTTAATACCAACAAATAGCATAAGGCACTAAAAAAGTTGCCAAATTCGCGATCAAAGCCATTATTGGAATCTCGTGAATTTCCTTTCTTGTGTGCCATATTCAATCCTTGAGCATAGTGAATTACAGTAAGTGCTTGACGAATTCGAGCTTAGGTAACTTATCATAGAGCATTTCCATTTGCTCAGCACTTGTAAAGCGCACGCGCAAGGTATAGGAAATGTACTTACCATTAGCTGATTGGCGGGAGTCTAAGATGCTATCAATATCAGTAGCGCCGCTCATGAGTTTATTAATATGATCGACCAAGCGCTGAGGTTGACTATCATCATTGAGCACGATAATGCGTAAGTGTTGGTCGCAAGGAAAATCTAACAGTTCTTTAAACTTATATTGCAAAGCCATAAATATTGTCCCAATAAAATCATGCCCCTAAGTTAAGGGGCATGGTAGTTAAATCTTAGCTGCCAATAGCCATCATGATCTTATCCCACATTCTTGAAAAGAAGCCACCCTCGGCAATAGCATTAGTAGCTACTAGTGGATATTTAGCTAGAAGCTTATCATTGAGCTTAAATTCAATTACACCTAATTGATCACCGACCTTAATAGGAGCAACAAAGGTAGCTTGATTTAAAGCGTAGCTAATTTTAATACTCTGTTGGGCGCCACGTGGGATCATTAAGCTTACAGGAGTATTAACAGCGAGGTTGACGATATCGCTATCGCCCATACGTACTTCACGAGTAAGTAAGGTTTTACCTGGAGCAAAAGGCTCATAGGATTCAAAGTAACGGAAGCCATAGGTAAGCATTTGCTTAGAGAAGGCGGAACGATCAGACTCACTCTTAGCACCAATAATGGTACCAATAAGACGCATATTGCCTTGAACTGATGAGGACACTAAGTTATAGCCGACAGCTGATAAGTGACCAGTTTTAATGCCATCGACATTAATGGTCTTATCCCATAAGAGGCGATTGCGGTTAATTTGCTTAATGCCGTTAAAAGTAAATTCCTTTTGACTATAGAGCTTGTACTCTTCAGGTAAGTCACGAATTAAGGCACGTCCTAATAAGGCCATATCATAGGCTGTAGAGTAGTTTTGCTCATCAAAGAGGCCGTGGACATTAGAAAAGTTAGTATTGTTGAGTCCTAACTGACGGGCATAAGTGTTCATTACAGAAACAAAGCCTTCTTCAGAGCCAGCTAAGACTACAGCTAAAGCTACACAAGCATCATTACCTGATTGAATGACAATACCTTTGTTTAAATCGCTAACTTTAACCTTCTTGCCTACCTCAATAAACATCTTAGAGGAGTCAGAGTACTTGTCTAAAGCTGCCCAGGCGCTTTGTGGAATAGTAACATAGCTTTCAGGATCTAAGCGACCAGCCTTAATTTCCATGCCAATAACATAAGAAGTCATCATCTTAGTTAAAGAAGCTGGCCAAATACGCTTGTGCTGCTCATGTTCAAATAATACTTGACCTGTAGCATAGTCCATTAATACCCATGATTCAGCATTAAAGCTTGGAGCCTCAGGGATAATAATAGGAGCTGCTGGGGTAGCAGTGTTATTGATAGCTTGTCCTGGAGCGCTGCCTTGGCCTTGCTGAGCGCGTACAGCTGCAAAAGGATCAGGAATATTTTCAGCGTTAACGGCATTAGGTAGAGCTAAGAGAGCAGCACCTAATAAGGCCATAACGGAGTACCAGCGCTTAAAGTTAGAGCGGGATTGCATTTGTTTCTTTCTCCCAAATGATGAAATTCTTGATTATAGACGCTTAATAAAGGCGTCAGGATGACCTAATTGTTTCATGTACTCTAAAGTGGTATTCAAATCGGCCTCATTTAATGGTCCAACACGTACACGATAGAGACCATCCTCAGGCATAATAACCACAGGCAGTGGGGTATGCGCTTGGAGTCGTTGGCGTTGTGCTTCGGCTCTTTGTGCTGTAGAGGAGCTAAATACTTGGACGTAGTTAGCATTGTAAGTAGGGGTAGCTACAGGGTTAGCATAATCAATGGTAAAGTTGTTATGGCTCTGTGGCGGTGGAGCATAGTTGATAGTATCAATTTGCTCTTCTACATTTACTACTTGTCCTTGTTGAGAGGTAGTAGTGGTAACTGTCTTGGTAACAGAGGAGTTGCCTGAGTTAATGATTTGTCCTGCAATGGATAAACCTGCTCCAATAGCTGCAGCAGTAGTACTTGAGCTAGCCTTACCATTATTCTTAACTTCGCTAAAGTAGTCGCCAATATTTTCTAAATTGTTTTGATTCTTTTGGCTAATGACCTTGTCGACAACACCATTAAAGATTTGGGTGCCAATATTAGAGCTTTGAGTTTTATCTGAAATATTGCCCCCACGCATATCAATAAGCTCAAGCTTTACTTTAGCTGTACCTTTGCGGGTCATGTCAATGGCTTTAGCTGCACCTTCAGAAAGGTCAATAATACGGCTACCATGGAAAGGACCGCGATCATTAACACGTACAATGACAGTCTTGCCATTTTCTAAGTTGGATACTTTTACAAAAGAAGGTAAAGGTAAGTTCTTGTGAGCGGCAGTAAAGCCCTTTTGGTTATAGAGCTCACCATTGGAGGTCTTATTGCCATGAAAGCCTGGGCCATACCAAGATGCAGTGCCTACTTCTTGATAGGAGGTACATCCTGTCCATACAATGTAGTTTTGACCGAGCACAGTATAGTCTTTGTTACCACCACGAGAGATCGGTTCATACTTAGGTGTGGCACCCTTTACGCCCTTAATTACTACTTTTTCACTTTGTGGGTAAGGACGTGTTTTATTAGGGCCAGTACCATAGGTGTAGCCATCGCCAGCTTTTGAGCCATGAGTTTTAGTCACGACATCAGATGTGCTCTCGCAGCCATTGATAGTAAGCAAAGAGCATCCTAATAACAAGGCAAAACAGGCTGTAGACAGCTTTAATTTATTAAATTGCATAACAAAACAAGTGATAACAACTAAACAAGGACCAATAAGGCGAACTAAGGGAAGAACAACCACCACCTATAGACAATAGCAAAGCCTACTTAGGTGCAAGTAGGCTTAGTAAGTTAATTAATAGTTAATAAGCATGAGTATTGGATCTAAGCTAGGGATTCTTGCCATGATTGTTGACCACCTCACCTTGTAAGAGTTTAGCTTCTTGATAGCCAGCAGCAATGGCCTCAGAGAGCTCAAAAACAGCGCGGGCATACAATGGACTCTTATTGTAGCGAGTAATGGTATTAAAGTTATTTAAGCCCACCTGATAGTCAAAAGTGCCATCAGCAAGTTCAAAGGAGTAGAGGCGGATATTTTGATCTGCACTGAGTACTACTTTGGTAGTAATGCCTGCATCATTAAGCTCTTTAGGAGTGAGCTTCCACTCTTTTTTCATTAAGCGATCTAAGGTTGCTTGAGCTACACCTGTTGTATGTACAGGATAGAGAACTCCTGCGCCTAAGATCCAGCCGTGACCTTTAAAGTAGTTGGCTACTGAGCCAATAGCATCGATATGGTTACGGAAGAGATCTACTTTACCATCACTATCAAAGTCAATGGCAAAGTTTAAATAGGAGCTTGGCATGAATTGGCCCATACCCATAGCACCAGCATAAGAGCCTAAGGTATCAGTTAAGTTCCAGCCCTCACGGGTAGCTAACTTGACATAGTTGGCAAATTCTTTAGAAAAATAAGCTGAGCGCTTAGGATAATGGAAGCCTAAGGTATAAAGCGCATCTAATACTTTCCATGAGCCCATATTTTGGCCATAGAAAGTTTCTACACCAATAATGGCGCAAATAACCTCAGGAGCTACACCCAAACGTTGCTTGGCGCTTAATAAGGTCTCTTCGTTATTTAAATAAAACTCCACACCACCTTTAATGCGCTTATCGGTAATAAAGAGCTTACGATACATGTGCCAAGGCTTGCCCTCATAAGGACGGTTCATGGCATCAATGATCTTTTGCTGGTAAGTAGCCTGAGTAATAGCTTGATCAAGTAAGGAGCGATCAATTGAGGCATAACGAGCTAACTCATTAAGATCAGGGTCAGCACTATTAGCGTGAGCCATGCCGCCCAAGGCTAAACTTAAACCTAAGCCTAAGCTTAAAGCTGTTTTAGAAAATCCCATAACCAATACTCAAAATTGTAAAAGAGAGCCCAAAAGATAGCACAATAAGAACCTATAACATAGTGCACTTAGTGAATTTTGTATTATAAAGCCTTAGTATTAGGAAAAAGATAGCTAAGCGCGTTCTTTGGCTTCTCGGCGCATTTTAATAAAGTTGTAGCGTCCTGAAACTTTGCGGACAAACGTTAACATGGAATTTCCTGGGAAAATGCCAATACGACGGATTTGTAACAAATCACTATCAAAGACTAAATCTCCCGAGAAAGTAGAGACCGCAAAGCTAATTTCTGACTCTTTTACTAAGGCTTTAACTTCTTCATTAAGATCGCCATAAGGATAGGCAAAGCTAATAAACTTCTTATTAAAGCGCTGTTCTAAGATAGCCTTAGACTCCATAATTTGAGCACGAGCTTGCTCTAAAGGTATTTGTGACAGATGAGGATGATCTTTGGTGTGGACACCAAATTCAATGCCATAGTCCATCATCTCTTGAATTTGTTCAGGGCTCATTAAGTTAAAGCGCTTTTCTGGACGATCTTTATTATTAACGTCCCAAGCGTTGTAAGTGGCATCGGAGAGTAAGAAGATCACTGCTTTAAAGCCATATTCCTTTAGAAGAGGAAATGCTGTAGTGTAGTTATCCTCGTAGCCATCATCAAAGGTGATAATGACCCACTTATTACCCTTATTAAAGCGCTCCTTGTACTTGTTGTTTGCTAAGTCTGCAAAAGTAACGCTTTGATAGCCTCTGCTTTTTAAGTACTGCAAGTGCTTGATGAATTTCTCTTTGGCAATATAAGTACCATGAACGCCAATGTCTTCTTGAGTGCTGGCAATACGATGATACATCAGCACTGGTATTTCATAGTGCTTTAAGTGGACATACTCACGAGAGTAGATCTGCTCAATGGCATCAACAATATACTTAAGGTCAAATTCATGGGCAACAATGTCATGTAATGATGTTAGCTCACTTAAGCTTTGTTGGGTTGCTTGGTAGATATCATCAATTAGGCGCTCATAGTAAAAGTGTGTTTCATTAATCTTGTTGATATCGCCAAAATTAGAAGCTAGTACTTGAGATAAGTTATCTTTAGTAATTAAACCTTCATAAAAAGCCTCACCAATGGCAATAGTAGGACGTCCTATGAGCAGACCTTCAATAGCTGCACGACCTGCACCGATGACAACATCGCTATTTAGAATATAATCTTGGACATTGTTTACATAGCCTACAAAGTTGATATTCTCATAGCTTTGGAAGGCTTTAAAGCGCTCTGGAAGATCGCGCCCGCCAATAATATCAATAGCAATGTTACTGTGTTCTTTTATGCGATCTAAGACTTGGTATGCTACTTCTCCTTTAGGACCTGACAATCGTCCAACTAAAGCTACTTTAATGTGCTTAAGCTCAGTACCTTGGTTTGCTTTGGGGCTAAAGGCGAAAGTTGAGGCATCAACAGGGTTACGATAGAGCTCTGTCTTATCTCGAGTAAAGCCTAATTCATTGACGATTTGCTCACGAATGTTTTCACAGACACAAATGCTGCGCACGCCAAAGCCTTTATTAATTTTGCGGCTTAAATGCACTGGTTGACGACCATGAGTAGAGGTAATAAGCGGAATACCCATAATCTTACAGGCAATGGCGCAGCTCCATGAGGAGGCACGGGAGTGGGCATGAACTACTTGAATATCATGCTCTTTAATAATCTTAATGAGCTTACGGACATGGCTAAAGCGGTTTGCCCAAGAGCGCTCATTAAAGACCAGAGGAATATATGTTGCTTTACAAGGTTTAGTCAGAGTATCTGAGACAACAAAGACCTTATGCCCGCGAGCGATCAGCTCGTCAGTGATAGTAACTGCATAGACCTCAGCTCCAGTAACTTCGCGCTGTGATAGTGCCATTAAGATATTCATTTACCGTAGGCCTCCGCTTTGGTGGGGCTGCTCATAGGCAGCATAGGTTAAATCTAAATTATTTTAGCAAATTTTGGCTTTTGCAGGGCTGGCGCATGGTGATTTAGATGTTCACCAATGAGCTTTTGTACCCAAGTTAGGGAGTAAAAGCGGCCAAATTTGTAGCCACAGCGTTCCATAGTTCCTACTAGGGTAAACCCCATTTTCTCATGGAATTTTAAGCTTGCTAAAGTCAGGTATTCATCCTCACTCTCAACAGGAGTGGCAATACTAGCATAAAGATTTAAGATTCCTTGTGCTTTCAGCTGTATCTCTAGTTGCTCATATAGTGCACGTCCTGCTCCTTGGCAGCGATATTGGTGATCTAGGTAGATACTAAGCTCTACTGAGTAGTCAAAAGCACCACGCTCTCCTAAGCGGTGAGCATAAGCATAGCCTACAATTTGCTCTTGGTTTAGTGCAACTAAGAAGGGATAGTTCTTAGTAATGTCAGTAGCTAGTTTGGTAAATTCTTCTAAGCTGGGACGTTGAGTGGCAAAGGTAATGGCACTGTGATCTACATAATAGTTGTAGATATCTAGTAGCTGAGGAATATCTTTAGGTATGAGATGGCGTATGGTAATGCTCATAATATTATTAGCGCTGCCACCCTGTCTTTATACTGAGGAGGAAGCGCCATACTTTTTGATTAAAGCTATAAATGTTTTTCGTTTTTCGATAATCTTAAGTTTTTTAGGGGTGATAGCCTTGTCAGTCCTGATGAGGTAAGTATTGAACAAGCAGTTGTTGAATTTCTTCAACACTTAAAGTGCGTCCTGAGGAGACAACATTAGTTCCTATCATTAAAGCAGGTGTAGTAAGAACCCCTAAAGCAGCAATGTGGGCTATGTCAGTAATATGCTCTACCTTATTATCTCGACCAAGCTGCTCTAAGGCTATGCTTACCTGCTTGGCTAGCATATTACACTTAGTACAGCCTGTGCCTAGTACACAAATAGTATTGGGCCCAATATTAGGCACAGGACTTGAGGGACGAAAGATTTTCTTAATACTAAACATAAAGTGCTCCGAGGTTAAATATCACACCAACCAAGATAATGCCAATAACACAAATAGAGATAAAGGTCAGCAAGAGTTTGGTCTTAATAGCTTGCCTGAGTAGGATTAAAGACGGCAGACTTAAGGTAGTCACGGACATCATAAAGGACAGTACTGTGCCTAAAAGGGCTCCTTTGCCAATGAGAGCTTCTGCAACAGGAATAGTGCCAAAGATATCTGCATACATAGGGACACCTAATAAAGTAGCGCCGATAACACTAAGATAGGTGCTTTGTCCTAAGTATGTTTGGATATACTCTTGAGGCAGCCAATTATGGATGAGCGCGCCTAAAGCTACACCTATGAGGATATACCAAAAGACTTTCTTTAAGGTAAAGCTCATTTGTTCATAGGCTAATAAGAGCCGTTCTTTAATGCTGGGGCGCTGATAAATAATATTAATAGAGCTCTCTTGAGGACGCACAATGTCCTCAATTTGATCTTCTAAGGTAAGCTTGTCAATTAAGGTGCCGCCTATAATGGCAATAGCAAGACCTAAGAGTACATAGGCAAGAGCAATGTTAAAACCGAAGATGCTTGAGATTAAAACTAAGCTTGCTAGATCGACCATAGGAGAGGAAATCAAAAAGGCGAAAGTTACTCCTAAAGGTAGACCTGCTCTCGTAAAAACAATAAACAAAGGAATAGAAGAGCACGAACAGAAAGGTGTAATCGTCCCTAATAAAGCAGCTATGATGCGAGCACTCATGCCATTAAAGCGGCCTAAGATAGCTTGAGAGCGCTCAGGGGGAAAATAGCTTTGGATATAGGAAATGCTAAAGATTAAGAGGCACAGTAAATAAGTGATCTTAATAAGATCGTAGATAAAAAAGTGCACACTGCCTAAAAGTGCGCCTGTAAGGCCTAAATCAGTGAGTGCTAAATTAAGAAAATCTCTAAAGAAACGTAAGTTTAGTACTTGGTCTAAAAGAAAAGTCATATCAAAAAAAGTTTATATATTGTAACCAATAAAAGCCCCTGTTTAACGAGGGGCGGTGAGCGCTAAGATTAACTGAGCAGCTTGATGTCGACCTTGTTCATTGATGCTAAAAAAAGCCCATTTGCCTTCTTGTCGCCGCTTAATAAGGCCTGCTTTAAATAGAATATTAGTATGATAGGAAACTTTGGGCTGGGCCAGTTTTAAGTGTTCAATTAGGAAGCAAGCACACTTTTCGCCATCACGTAGCAGATCTAAAATTGCTAAGCGCGTGGGATCGCTTAAGGCTTTAAAGAGCAAAGCACTTTCATTAAAAGATGAACACATAACAGATCTCCAAGCTTTTATCAAAAAAATTTGATATGTTTTATTGTAAAAAGCACCATGCATCTTTGTCAAGATGCATGTATGTTGGGGCGGGAGCTCTAAGAAAAGAATGTTTGCTTTTTATGGGTATGAATAGACATGATGATGCCAAAGGTAATGGCTAAGATAATCATGGATGTACCACCATAGCTGACCATAGGCAAAGGTACACCTACTACAGGTAAGATACCAGAAACCATGCCAATATTGATGAATATATAAAAAGGTAAGGTAAAGGTATAAGTGCCTGCTAAGATGCGATCAAAGTTGGTACGGGCATTTAAGCTAATATAAATGCAACGGGTGATGATAAAAAGATAGATCATCATCAAGATTAAAAAGCCAATGAGGCCTGTCTCTTCAGCTAGTACAGCAAAGATAAAGTCAGTGTGCGGTTCAGGTAAGAAATCAAGCTGCGATTGTGAACCTTGCAGCCATCCCTTTCCATAAATACCACCTGAGCCAATGGCAATTTTCGATTGGATGATGTGATAGCCTGAGCCCAAAGGATCACTTTCTGGATTTAAAAAGGTCAAGACACGTTGCTTTTGATAATCGTGGAGCACATAGTTCCACATAATAGGCAAAGCGGTCGCTCCTAAGAGTAATCCTGCGCCAATCCACCAAAAGCTTAATCCTGCCAAGAAAATCGCAATAATGCCTGAGGTGGCTACCAAGATAGCAGTACCTAAATCAGGTTGCAAAATGATCAAAAAGGTAGGAATAGCCAGTAAGATAAAGGCAATAACGATATTAAGGTTGCGTGGTGGCAAGCTATCTTTAGACAAAAAAGCTGCAATAGTCAAAGGCATAGTAAGCTTTAAAAACTCAGAAGGCTGAATGCGCATAAAACCAATATTAAGCCAGCGTTGCGCACCTTTAGAGATATCACCAAAGAGCTCAACTAAGAGCAAGAAAGCTAAGCAGGCTAAGTAGGCATAAATAGCACTTTTAGCTAAGTATTTAGGCGGAATCTGAGCCACAAAGATCATAGCTAAGAAAGCTAGGCTGGTACGTACCACCTGGCGCTCTAGCATATCAATATGCTGTCCTGAGGCACTATAGAGGACAAAGAGCGACATGCCCAAGGTCATCAATAAACCGAGCATTAAAGGCAAGTCAATATGATAGCGAGCCAATAAGGGCTGGAACTGCTCCTTATTGGACATCTCTTTGGAGTTCTTCTCTATTTTTAGCATTACTTAATACCTTTAACGCATCTCAACAGTGCCGCCCATGCCAAACTTAATGCTCTTGACACGCTTTTCACCTTCATAGCCTTCAGGATAGAGCTCAAAATATCTATCCATGAGCTTACGAACTACAGGTGCGCCTACTGAGGAGCCACCACCTTCGTTCTCTAAAATAATGCCAACTAAAATTCGAGGACGATAGTAAGGAGCAAAGGCTACGAACAAAGCATTATCACGGTGCTCAGCTTTAAGATTATTAGCGTTGTACTTCTCACCTTGTTTAATGGACACAATTTGCGCAGTACCTGATTTTCCTGCTGCTTTATAAGGTGTGCCTGTAAAGGCGCGTCTACCAGTACCTTCAGGGCCGTTGACCACTAAATACATACCTGCACGTGCTACATCAAAGTAGCTCTTATCTTTAACCTTTAAGCGTCTACTTTCTTCGGGATCTTTAAAGATATGAGTAATACTCATAGTTTTAGGATCTACTACATCCTTCATCAAGTGAGGAGTAACAAAGCGTCCATGGTTTGCCAGCATGGTATGAGCTTTTACTAATTGGATTAAAGTAGTAGTCCAATAACCTTGGCCAATACCAATAGGAATAGTGTCACCAATATGCCAGCCTTGCTTATAGCGGCGGTATTTCCAATCAGGAGAAGGATTAATACCTAAAGACTCTTCATGAATATCAATACCTGAGGCTCGACCAAAGCCATAGAGATCAAGGTACTCATGTATTTTGTCAATGCCTGCCCGATAGGCAAGATCATAAAAGTAAGTGTCAGCTGAAAGTTCAATGGCACGATAGACATCAAGCCAACCATGTCCCCATGAGCGCCAATCACGAAAGCGATGTGACGAGCCTGGTAGGGAGAAGAAAGCTGCACCAAAATAGGAGCTACTAGGGGTAATCAAGCCTTCATTTAATCCCATAATAGATAAGAGTGGCTTGATGGTCGAAGCTGGAGCATAGCCACCTTGGGTAACACGATTAATTAAAGGCTTGCCTGGGTTGTTAATTAAGGCTGAGTACTCCTTGCTTCTAATGCCACGGACAAAGAGGTTAGGGTCATAAGAAGGGTTAGAGTAGAAAGCTAAAATACCGCCTGTAGCAGGCTCAATAGCCACAATAGCGCCTTTCATATCACCCAAAAGCTCTTGGGCATAATATTGTAGGCGAATGTCCATAGTTAAAGTAATATCACGCCCATGGGTAGGGGGATTGTACTTTAAGGTGCGTAAGATCTGTCCATGACTATTGACCTCTACTTCACGTGAGCCAGTGATGCCATGGAGTTCATTTTCATAAAAGCGCTCAATACCTAATTTGCCAATAGCCGAAGTTCCCTCATAATTATCGATCTTGCCTTGTTCGGTTAATTTTTCCACATCATCGGCATTGATACGTGACACATAGCCAATAGCATGGGTAGTAGTATGGGCAAAAGGATAGTATCTCTTAAGGTCAGAAGAGATTTGCACATGAGGAAATTTATGGCGATTGACGGAGAAGATCGCAATTTGCTCTTCACTTAAGAGATCGGCTACTTCTACGCCACTAAAGCGCTGACGAGTGCGACATAAAGAGAGAATGTGGTCAATGTCGCTTTGATTGAGCTCTAAATTCATGAGCTCATTGAGCTTATTAATTGTTTCTAAGGTGGAGATTTCTTTATTAGGGAAGATCACCAAGTGGAATACAGGGCGGTTTTCAGCAAGTACGACGTGATTGCGATCGTAGATAATGCCTCTTTGAGGTACGACAGGAAGCACTCTAATGCGATTGACATTGGAGCGTGTCTGATAGTCCTCATAAGATAAGACTTGTAGGTAGTACAAATTGGCAAAGAGGATCATAAAGCAGATAGCAACTACTATACATCCTAAAAAGATGCGTAGTCGGAAAATGCTTTGCTCTTTTTCTACATTCTTTACTTGAATGCCACCTTGGGTCTTGACCTTGCGTTTTTTGATCTTCTTTTTAAAGATCAGACGCTCTTTAGGCTTGCGCTTTCTTAAAAACACGAGGGTTACCCTTAAGCACGATGATAAGGTAAATTGGCATCAATGCTATAGGCGCGATAGAGGGCCTCAGCAATTACTACCCGTACTAAAGGATGAGGCATGGTGAGCTTAGATAAGGAAATAGTCTCATTAGCGCGCGCTAGTACTTCTTTAGTTAAACCTTCAGGACCACCAATGATGATAACTACATCAGATCCAATTTGCTGATAGTTGTGAATCTTATCTGCCAATTCCATGGAAGTGAACTGCTTGCCATGTTCATCTAAAGCAACAATATAGGCGCGCTTAGGTAGAGCTTCTAAAATAGCCTTAGCTTCAATTTCTTTAGCTTTGTCGGAGGTGGCCTTGCTTACACGTCTTACAGGTTCAATTTCTTGTAAGACTAATTGCATATGCGATGGCATGCGCTTTTGATATTCGTTAAAGCCCGTAGTTACCCAGGCAGGCATCTTGGTGCCTACTGCAAGCAAGATAAATTTCATAATGCACCAACAAAAAATTGATTAACAGGGGGCAATACGGCCTAAGGTATAGCTAAAACTGTACATTAGGCCTAGTTACAATTAGGCTTCGTTTTCGCTCAAGCCTGCGGCCATGCACTTGTAGAGATTCTCTAGTTGATAGCGTTGACGCTCGCTTTCTTGCATGATATGCACCATAACCATGCCCACATCTACAATAACCCACTTACCTTCTTGCTCGCCGCTGACTGCTACACCATGGATATCATGCTTAGCTAAGTACTCAACTAAGCGATCAGCCATAGCACTTACGTGGCGGTTGGAGGTACCAGTGGTGATGACCATCATATCGGTAATAGAGCAATTCTCATGGACATCAATAGCGATAGTGTCATGGGCCTTAGAAGAGTCTAAAGAGGCATTAACTAGCTCAAAAAGCTCAGCAGTGCTGTAATCTTTTGCACAAATCAAAGCAATATACTTCCTAAATTAAGTAAACAGATAGATAAAATCGATATCTTATACCTTAGCAAACGCTTTTTTGCAAGTTCTAAATATAGTAGTGTACAAACTCCTTTAAAGTGATGCGATCGCTTAATGCTTTAAGCATATCATCACTCTTAGTTGGTAGTTTGACTGCTTGGACTTTAGTTAAGTTCACCACTTGTTGCTCTTTATTAGTTAAAAGTTCTAGGTGCGTTAAGGTATAAGTCAGATACTTAAAAAGATGATAAAGTGCATTACTAAAGGCATCGTCTTGTAATTTAGGGTCGATAATGCTTTGGGCTTCATCCCAATCAATCTCAGCTAATTGCTCACGTTCACTTAAAGGAGCTACTTCCTCTTGTTCTAAATAAGGCACAGCATAGTAGCTAAGTTCTCGGACAAGATCACTAATGGTGCGATCATTATCTAAAGTAGTTGCTAAGCCTATAGGATACCATTGTCCGTCAATATTTAAGCTCAAGCCTAACTCTTCTAAGAAGATAGCCTCATCATTGTTCGGGGAGCTAAAAGGCAATTGTGTTTTATTAGTTGGCTTTAAGTAAGTTAAACGGCTCAAGATACAGCCTTGAATAGGGGCACACTCAGGACAATCACTTAAATCAAAGACTAGGGTAGGGCAAGGTAAATTATCGCTGATAGTATCACAGGTATTAAGTAAGCAATTAAGATCACATTTATTAGCAGTATTCTTGGTGACATGTACTACCTTGCGCTCTAAGGCTATGCCTAGCAATTGGGTTAATGTAGTAAGGTTTTCTACTATAGCATCGTGATCTAGACTTTGTGGATTTAGCACTTGCTCAAATAAAGCATCATCGTCGAGCTTAGTAAAGGAGCGGACAAATTGGTAGCAATCAGCAAAGACACCAGAGCTATTAGCAATAGCTAGCTTATTTTTGCTCTTATTTTGTTGTTTATAAGCAGTCTTATTTTGATATTGAGCTAAGATGGCACTAATAACGCGATTGGCCTCTAAGGCGGCACCTGTTAGCTCTACAGCATCTTTGGAATTTTTGCTCTTAGGAACAGCAGAATTTATAGTGGTAGTGGTGTCATAGTTGCTTGCACTCTGACTGTCAAGCTTGCTATGGAGCTTGAGATGCTGGTTGTATAAGGTGCTAATATCGTCAGCTAGGCTATCGCACTCGCTAATTTGCTCTAATTTATCCTGGCAGGCACTAATTAAACTTTCAAGTAAGTGAGACATAGAATAACTCCTAGCGCGTTAAGGTTGTAAAATCAAAGATGATCGGCCCTATTTCAATGTTAGTCAGTGGTAATAGCTTACGCAAGCGATAGATATGTTGCGATAGCTGATAAGAAAAGTCTTCAAAACGTTGCAATACTTGCTGATTATCCTGAGCAACAAAGTCATTAGCCTGACTAGGGGATTGCTCATAATAATAGCTCATAGCATGGTTACTCAGATCTTGAGGGCAATAATTGAGCAGATCTTGAGGAATAGCATAGTCATAGCTTAAAAATAAGCTCTTATCTAAATAGATCTTCAGCTCTACCTTATTATTAGTAGTAATTACCATATTCAGACCTTTAGGATCCTCAGGTAGATTTAAGCACTGCTGTAAAATCTGCTGGCAATGTTCTGGCAAAGGATCATTAGATCCGATCTTGAGCTTGAGGACATCAGGCTCAATAAAAGTTCCTAACTTATTATGAGCTAGTACTCTGGCTAAGTTTTTAGATAAAGGCATAAGTGCCAAGTTATGACGATCTAGGACAAAGCACAGTCTTGGGACAGTTAAAAAGCGATTAAAGGTCCACAAACTCTCAAAGACCATGTCTTCTTTATATCTTAAAGATAAGTACTGCTCATTATCTTGACGATTAAAGTAGGGATCATCTAGAGCATGCTTAGCCTTAAAAAGAGGTGCTCGGAGTTTGAGCTCATAGTCAGGATCAAAGGCATAATAAGGATAGGCCAAACCTGACATATAAGGTAGTTCAGTGAAGTTGTAGACTAACAGCTGGCGATAAGTAGCATAGAGATAGCCTAAAGTCTGGTAGTTATAGTTATCAACACTAAGATCATAAGATGCGCCAGGACGATAGCCTAAATAAAGGCCAAAATTAGGGCCAAGTAAGTCATCTTGAGTACTATAGAGCTGTTGATAGGTATACTCGAGGCTAAACTCCTGAGCTTGGGCAATACGATGCTTGCGCTGTTGTGCCTTTAATACTGCTTGGTAGTAGCTATGAGGATCTGCAAAATCGTTATCATGTTCTTCGCCTTCAATAAATTCGTCTACCAGTAAGCCCAAGCCTTGCGCTTTGAGCCATTTCCATTGTCGGTATCGTTCGCGTTCTAGCGCAGCCTCTAGCTCGGGCTTATACTTGTTATCATCACCACGGTGGCGGGCATTTTCAATATAAGCGCCAATACTAATTTGCTGAGAGTTATCCATAGCTTACTGGTTCAATAGTTCCTTAGTCTAAGAAGAAGATAGCGGTGTTGCTTGGAGCAAAGATACGATAGCCCTGCTTAGTCTTCTTAGGCTCAGGATTGGCAGCTAAAAGTGCACTTTGTCCCTTAGCATCAGTAAGCTTATTTTGGTTTTGTAATAAGTATACTAAGTACGAGAAGATAGTACGAGTGCGCTTGCTCGATTGAGCAATAAGTTCAGGTACATTTTGAGCATCAACCTCTACTAAGTTAGACTGCTCGTGCATCATCTGCTCAGTATGTTTAATCGCATCGTTAATCGATTGCTTATCTTCCATGCTAATAAATGGGCCTAACTCTATGGAACCATCGGCAAAAATTACTAAGCTATTAACATTGTTGATGGTAGCAGGAGCTTCTCCATTGAGACTTTGTCCTGGGTGGTTGTCTGTGGCTGCAAAGAAATAACGATAGAAGATCACACCAGATACACTCTTATCGTCCCAAGTTAAATTAAGATCAGCACCATTGATGCACACAGCCCATTGAGGGAGATTAGTTAAAAAAGAAGAAGGGCAATCTAATAAGCTATCATGAAAGTCGTGAGGCTTAATATTAACAACACTGCGCACCTTTTCCCAAGCTAAGCAGCCAGCTAAGATAGATGGAGCTTGGACAAAGTCCATCAACTCAGAGTCGCTCATATTGTCTTTGATGTTTTCAAAGGCACCACGCTCATACATCATATTGTAAAGAGCAACCACAGGCTCCATGCTGAATAAACAGTGTTCAAAAGGCCACTTAGGGATATCTTGATCGTGATTAACAGTAGCAGCAATACGTACATTAGTTAAAGCATCACGCAAGGCACCATAAGGAGCACAATAGTCTTTAATTAAAGAAGCAATTTGAGTATTAAAATCGGTGATCATAAAACAATCCTTTGGTAGGTGCTAACAGTTAAAAAGCGCTTTAAGAGCTCGTGATTACCCTCTTGTAGGGCTTTACGCAGTTGCGTCGAGCTAATATCGTAAGATGGACTGGATAGTACTATAAAGTCATAAGGGTGCTGCTGGCGTAAATAGCTTTGATGGGTATTATTTAAGTGATCATAGATCTCTTGATCTAGAGTACTTAAATCATAACCTGGACGCTGGAGTACTACTATATTAGCCAGATCTACTAATTGATCCCAGTTTTTCCAAGTATTAAGATTAATCAGCGAGTCCATGCCAATAATAAAAAATAGCTCAGCATGATCATGGATCTTATTTAACTCTTTTAAGGTTTCATAAGTATAGTGCGTTTTAGTGTTATCTTGCTCAAAATAAGAGAGCTTAAAACGCTCTTGGCCATAGTCGTGCAAAGAGCACTGAAGTAATTCACAGCGCTGTTGATAGCTTAATGCTACTTGAGCCTTATGCGGAGGGGTAGCATTAGGCATAAAGTAGAGCTCATCTAGTTTAAGATGCTCTAATACATAGTTAGCACTATTAAGATGTCCCAAATGAATAGGGCTAAAGGAGCCCCCAAAGTAAGCTATTTTAGTCATAATATTAGTAGCGCGGAAACCCCTGTCTTTAGACAAGGGAGGAAGCGCACTCTTTTTTGATTACAGTTAGAAATGTTTTTCGTTTTTCGATAAGCTTAAGTTTTTTAGGGGTGATTAAATCTCAAAGCCCACAGTACATCTACAAGATGCTTATCCTGCAGTAGTGTGTATTTAGCAATAATCGTTAGCAATGGCACCTAGAGGGTAGACTGCTTGATAGCGATAGCAAGCCATACGCTGTAAAGCTAGATAAGCCTGATCGTTATCATATTTAGAGAAAGCGATACTAGCTTGAGCTAAAGTTTTGGTTAAATAGTCGAGGCTAGCTGATGACATATTAGTAATAGCAACCAGATAAGCCTTTTGTGCGGAAGGCACTTTGATGTTGTTTTGCATAAAGAAAGCAAAGCGCTCATTGTTAGGTGTTCTATTAGAAATACGTGCTGCTTTACCTTTATAAATTACATGGAGGCTCTCCTCTAAACGGCTAATTAAGAAGTTGAGCGCTTGGGAGATAGTTTGGTTTTGTCCTGAACAAAAAGAGGACAAAATATTAAGAGCTTTTAAGGTGTCACCTTCTAAGATCGCTACAGGGAACTCAAAGCCTGAATAGCGTGAGTCTTGGGTAAAGTAAGCATCTGCCTCAGCTAGGGTTAAAGGGGTATTATTATTATTGCTTGATCGCACCAGCTGCATCATTTGCAACGAGCGATCGATTAACAATAAGTTGTTATCACAAGCTGTAGCAATAAAGGCCAATGCCTCAGGAGTCATGGTTAAATGATAGAAGCGAGCACGCTCTAAGATCCAGCCTTTAAGCTCATTACCTTCAGGAGGATACAAAATCTCAATGCTTGCACCTATGCCTTTTAGGAAGCTCATTGACTCTTTACGTCTAGTTTCTTGAGAACCTACTTTTTTGACCTTGCTCTTTTTAGTTTTTTGCTCTTGCTCTTTAAGGGCCTTTTCACCTGCCGAGCCAGGTAAGAAGCTGGCGATATACTTAAGCTCACTAGGATCTTTAGCTGCTACTTTATTGTAAGTGGCAGTTATGCGGGGCATTTCGACAATAATGAATAGACCAGGGCGAAAGCTTGCTGCAATGAGCTTAAAGAGCTCAATAGCCAGTTCATCAAAGTCTTTTAAGATGACCTTAATAATTCTATTGCCCCCAAAAAGGCCAGGATCGCTCATCTGTTCTTCAATTGATTTTAAATTAGGGCCACCTGTACCTTGTAGTTCACTAAAGGTATATAGTAAAAACTGCGCGTCTGGCAGTTTGTTGCGAGCTTGAGCAATGAGGTTACTAGAGCGCTCTTTTTTTAAGAACGGATCATCAGAGCTCAAGATATAAATATCATTAGCCATAAAGTAGTCTCGTCCTTAGTAGCGAATATTAGGGGCTTTATGAAGACGTTCGATTTTGCTCTTAGGAAGCTGATATGTCTTTTGTAAGATCTCGGTGCCATTATTGAGCTTATCTAAGCTTACGCTCTTGGAATTAGCACTTTCATAATGATCTTGTGATTGTAAAGCCTCAAGCAAGGTCATGCCTGAGGTATGAGGCACAAGAGTAATTTGCTCTTCATCACTCACAATCAGCTCACCTGGTTGTGGAATAGCACTATCAGGATCTGAAGAGCGACCTAAATAACCTAAACGTAAGACTAAAGCATCTGCTAATTGTTCTTGAGTTTCGGTAATTACTATGCTTTTTTCTGTATCTGAGGCTAGTGACTGACCAGGCTTATTTAAAATAGAGCGTGTAGTGGAGTTGCGCATTAAAATCGGACGGTGGTTAGGTACAGATAAAGTAGCTGCGATGGAGACAATAATGGCACTTTCAATACTCTGGGCGCGAGAATTGACGGATACCACATTGTCAGATATTTGAGGCTCAGGGATCATTAAGGTAGAGATATTGTCCTTGCTATTAGGGGTGTAATCAGAGTTTTGAGCATAGACAGTTACACCATTGGCCTTGAGTCGGTTGACGACCATTTTATAAAAAGGATGATGGTAATCGCCTATGACATTAAGCTCAGGCATTGTCTTATCAAGCTTAGCTTGGTTAGGCAAATGGAAGCCGCAGGAAGTGATCATGAGCGCACTAAGTAATAACACCACGCTCTTGGATAAAAAGGATAACATTAGCCTCTCCTTAAAGATAAGATGCCCCTTATTCTAAAGCAAAGTGCCCTAAATTAAAAACGCCCGTAGTCAGAGCTGTCTACGAGCGCTTATTAAAGGTTTTTTAAAAGGCTTAATAATTAAGCTACGATGCTTACTAAGCGGCCCTTAACGTAAATCACTTTCTTTGGCTCTTTGCCATCGAGGTTCTTAACTACGGCTTCATCTGCTAAGGCAGCAGCCTTGATCTCATCGTCGCTTAAAGCAGCATCAACAGTGATCTTGGCACGAACTTTACCGTTAACCTGAACGACAATCAATAAGTCCTCAGCCTTTAAAGCATCAGGATCAGCCTTTGGCCAGTTAGCGGTCTCATCGAGTTCGTCAGTATTGCCTAATAACTCATAAAGCTTGAAGCAAATGTGAGGTACGATAGGGTAGAGCATTACTACTACAGCATTGTAAACCTCATAGCGTAAAGCACGAGCAGTCTCATCATCACCGTCATACTTCGCAACTTGGTTTAATAACTCCATAATTGCAGCAATAGCAGTGTTGAAAGTCTGACGACGACCGATATCGTCGGTGACCTTCTCAATAGTTACGTGTAAGTCATGACGTAACTTGCGTCCCTTAGCATCAAGCTTGCTCTTATCTAAGGCAACAAATGGACCAGAGGCTACTAAGTCGTGTACTTGGTTCCATAGCTTTAATAAGAAGCGCTTAGCACCATCTACACCTGACTGACGCCACTCTAAGGTGAGCTCAGCAGGGGAGGCGAACATCATGAATAAGCGTACAGTATCAGCACCGTAGAGCTTAACCATATCCTCAGGATCAATACCATTATTCTTGGACTTGGACATCTTGATCATGCCAGCGTGAGTGAGCTTATGGCCCTCATCATCAACCGCATCAACAATAGTGCCCTTCTCATCACGAGTTACCTTGGCCTTTAATGGGCTTACCCAAACCTTGGTACCATCCTTGACATAGTAGAAAGCGTCAGCTAATACCATGCCTTGGCATAATAAGCGCTTAAATGGCTCATCGCCCTTTACTAAGCCTGCATCACGCATTAGCTTGTGGAAGAAGCGAGAGTAGAGTAAGTGCATTACAGCATGCTCAATACCACCGATGTATTGATCAACAGGTAACCAATAGTTAACTTCATCGTCAACCATGCCAGTAGAGCAATGAGCAGAGCAGTAACGAGCATAGTACCAAGAAGATTCCATGAAGGTGTCAAAAGTATCGGTCTCACGACGAGCCTTCTTGCCTTGGTAAGTAGTGTTATACCACTCAGGGTCAGTAGTTAGAGGGTTGTTAACACCATCGATCTTAACGTTCTCAGGGAGTACTACAGGTAAGTTCTCCTCTAGCTCAGGAACTAACTCACCAGTTTCCTCAACAGTTAACATTGGAATTGGAGCACCCCAATAACGTTGACGAGAGATACACCAATCGCGTAAACGGAAGTTGACAGTGCGCTTAGCAATACCCATGCTTTCAAGCTTCTTGGCAATAGCTTCCCATGCGTCCTTAAACTCAAGACCATCAAACTCACCAGAGTTTACAGTTTTGCCGTGCTCTACATAAGCTTCCTTGATGACATCGATCTCAGCGCCATCTAATGGAGCGATAACTTGCTTGATTGGTAAGTTGTACTTGGTTGCAAATTCGTGGTCACGTTCATCGTGGGCTGGAACAGCCATTACCGCACCCGTGCCGTAGTCCATAATAACGAAGTTGGCTACAACAATAGGTACTAACTCACCTGTTAATGGATGAATGGCATTGATGCCAGTTGGCATGCCCTTCTTTTCCATAGTAGCAATATCAGCTTCAGCAAACTTGTGAGTTAAGCACTCTTGGCAGAAAGCAGCTAATTGCTCATTGTTGGCGGCAGCTGCTTTGGCTACAGGGTGGTTAGCTGAAACAGCCATGTAGGTAACACCCATAAAGGTGTCAGGACGGGTGGTATAGACCTCAACAGTTTCATCAGAATTTTCGATCTTAAAGGTGATAGATAAACCTTCAGAGCGACCAATCCAATTGCGCTGCATGGTACGTACACGCTCAGGCCAGCCCTCGAGCTGATCAATATCGTCTAAGAGCTCTTGAGCATAGTCGGTGATCTTTAAGTACCACTGAGGGATCTCTCGTAGCTCTACAGCAGTACCACAACGCCAGCAGCAACCATCTTCTACCTGCTCGTTAGCTAATACGGTTTTGTCGTGAGGACACCAGTTAACGTTAGAGACCTTTTTATAAGCTAAGCCCTTCTTGTAAAGCTCAGTAAAGAACTTTTGCTCCCACTTATAGTACTCAGGGGCGCAAGATGGGATCTCACGAGCCCAGTCATAAGAAAGACCTAAGGAGACTAATTGATGCTTCATGTAGTCAATGTTAGCGTAGGTCCACTTAGCTGGGTGGGTATTGTTTTGAATAGCGGCGTTTTCGGCAGGTAAACCAAAAGCGTCCCAACCCATTGGGTTGATCACGTTCTTGCCATTGAGTCTTTGATAGCGGGCAATTACGTCACCAATGGTGTAGTTACGTACGTGACCCATGTGAAGTCGACCTGATGGATAAGGCCACATTACTAGGCAGTAAAACTTCTCTTTGTTTGGATCGGCTTTAACTTGGAATGTTTGGTGCTCATCCCAGTACTTTTGTACCTCAGACTCGAGCTCAAGTGGGTTGTATGCAACATTAGTTGCCATAAAGACTGCTCCCATCAAAATTAATGCTAATAATCGTTGCTAAGAATTGCTTTTTAAGGTAGGCAACTAAGCTTAGCGCTGCCCTATTGTGCCACGATTATAATGAAGATTTAAGATGTGAGCCCAAAAAGGGGGCTTTTAAGATGGTCTTAATGAGCTAGGGAGCTACTCTTTGGGGCCCATAAATAAGAGAGTGCACAAAACTTGTGCACCATAGAGAGGGGCTTTGCTGATAAAAACTTGTATCAGGGGCATGTTGATGGTAAATTTTGAGTGTTGAGATACCCAATTTGGTAGGAAATTATTATGTTCACTGCTTTAAGTCCTTTGTTATCAGAAAAAGCTACTAGAACACTAGCACTCTCTTGTGCTGCACTAGCTCTTACTGCTAGTGCCTATCAATGCGATGCTCATGCTGCTACTTATCCTTATGATCCTAGCACTATTATGGTAGGACAAGATAGTACCTATCAAATCGAGCGCGGTGGTACTACTACTTTAGAATTTGTGGCTGCTCAATATCAGCTTGGTTTGTCAAACTTAATTGAAGCTAACCCTGGTGTCGATCCTATTGTGCCTGTTAATGGTACTAATTTGATCATTCCACAAAAGTCTTTGCTGCCTAATACCAAACATGAAGGCATTATTATCAACAGCCCTGAAATGCGCTTGTACTATTATCATGACAATCAAGTTGATGTCTTACCTATTGGTATTGGTCAGTTAGGTACTGATACTCCTTTAAAGTGGGTAACCAAGGTTGAGCGTAAGCGCGCAAACCCAACTTGGACTCCAACTGCTAAGATGCATGCTGAGTATCGTGCACGTGGTGAGACTCTTCCTACAGTATGGCCAGCTGGCCCTGATAATCCTATGGGATTGTTTGCCATTTATATTGGGCGTTTATATGCTATTCATGGCACCAATGCTGACTTTGGTATTGGTCTGCGTGTTAGCCATGGTTGTGTCAGATTGCGTAATGACGATATTGAGTACTTATTTAATAATGTCCCTGTAGGCACCCGCGTTGAGTTTATTAATGAGCCAATTAAAACTGCTCAAGACAGCGAAGGTAATTTGTATATTGAAGTCCATCAGCCTCTTTCTATGAATGAAGAGGAGTTTGAGACTTTAGATCGTAATGTGCCTTTTAAATTTACCAAAGAGCAAGAAGAATTTTTCAAAAACCCCGCTATTAATCAAGAGATCTTGCATCAGGCATTAACTGAGCGCTCAGGTCGTGTAGTGCTCTTAAATCCAGCAGAGTTCTAAAGCTTAATTTCATTATGGGTAAAAGTACTTTATATGTGGCCCTAGCTTTGTTGCTAGGTGCTAGCGTTATTACGCATACCTATGCTATTGACTATCAAGAAGAAGAAAAAAACGCGAGCGCTGCAACTTTAGAGCAAGAGCGCGCCCAAGCGCTTGAGCGTGCGCGCAATCGGGCGCGTGAGCAAATTGCTCAGCAAGCTCAAGCTTTTAAAGCTAATAGCAATAGCACCAACAACAATAATGAAATAGAAATCTACGCTCAAGGCTTACAGTCGCTCAAAGAGACCTTTACACCTTCCAAGCAAGTAAGTGAGCTCCTCAAAGCTAATAACGCCGTTCATGAGGCGCGTAATCATGCCGCATCAGCTCGTGCTGCGGCAGTTAAAGATAATAGTAGTAGCAATAGTAATAACGAGCACCATGCTAAAGAAGATCGTCCTTCGTTATTAAAGCGTATCTTTGGCTTGGGCAATAGCACTGAAGCTAATACGGTAACTGATTTTAATGATGCTAATGGTCAGTACTTAGACTTAAAGGTCTTTGGTGATGTTGAAACTTTAATGAGTACTGGTGATGGTTCTCAAGAGCTGCTTAAGATTGTGCCTTTTAAGCTCAAAGATGACATGCTTATCGCTTATGAGAGTAAGCAGCAAAATATGGCTGAAGAGCTTCATAAGGGTGTGTCCTTTATGGCCTATCTATTCCATATGTATACCCCACAGGCGGCCAGTTACCAAATCCCAACTTTCTTTGTTAATGCTCATTATTTGAATCAAGCACGTGCAGGAGTGGCTTTAGGCACTAAGGGCAGCCATCAAAAGTTGGTATTAAGTAGCCAAGGTTCAAGCAAGTCCTATCCGCTTTATCATTTAAATATGGTGCGCGATCGTGTGTATAGTGAAGGTACTTGTGCTGGTCTTAGCTATATTGAGGCCGATTTAAAAGGCAAGTGTCCTGCACATCAAAGATATAACGGTATAGTACTTTTATCGATGCCGCTGCCTGAAATTGAAAAAGAAGGCATTTATACAGGGGTACCTCGACAGATTACCCCTAATGTCTTAAAAGCTAATTTCTTTGCCCAAGGTATGGAGGTAGGCGCTCGCTTTATTGGTTTCCATACTTCTTTTGACGAGCACAAGCAAAAGTTTAGTGCTCCTTTGCATACTTTAGATAAGCACTTATATTCTCCAAGTCTGGGGCGCTTTGTTGATGATAAAACGGGCTATAAGGATATAGCTAAAGAATGCCTGAATATGGATAAAGCACCTAATTGTCAGCTTTATTTTGTAGGTGAAGAGGTTAATCGTCTCTTAAAGCCAGGCAATCAATACAGTGACTTTAACTTGCATGCTCAAGCTGCCCTTTCAGAGGTAACCCCTGATGTGACTATTGCTCCTGAGGCTTTAGCCTATGAAGCAGTAGCTAAAGACGAACTTTTAAAGCACCAAGAAAGTGAAGAAGCTAAGTCTCCAGGATATTCTATAGTGCCTCCTTTAGATGAGCTCTATGGCATTCCTGTTTCCTTTACTCCTTTGGGCAAGCCTACATTGCACTTACGCAATACGATTTTGTCCTCAGATCAGTACAAGAACTATACTTTTTTAACAGAGCTAGAAATGGCCTTGCTCTCTGATTTAGGATATCGCTTAGAGCCTCGCGAGTTCTTTGGTAATTCTATTTATAGCTTTGGTTCTCCTAGTTCTCGTATTACACGCTATGCCCGTCGTCCATATGCTTTTTATGACCATAGAGCTGGTACTTACAATATTAAGCGACCATCGCGTATGCCTTTAGGTATAGGTGTACATGTATATGGTGATTATAACGATGTTATCCATGGATCCATAGTCTCTTCTATAGGTGAAGGTTCAGTAGGTGTACGGATTGACGGATCACATAACTATTATTATCAAACACCAAAATCAACAGTGGTTACTGCTGGTGATGATAGTGTAGGCTTGGGCTTTAGCTATGGTTGTGACAATAGTGCTTATATCTCAGGTTATGTGGGCGCTTTAGGTCAAAGAGGCATAGGCATTAGAGTCGATATGGGATCTAATATTTACTCTGACTTTATTGAGTATCGTGGCTCTTATGTACGTGTGCGCACCTTAGACTTTTTACAAGGGAATGCCTCAGCTGAGCAAGTGTCAAAAGTTCCGCTGTTAGATGACTTAAAAGGTCCTCAGGTTCAGGATTTAATTATTGATGGTGTGGTTGAGGGCTCACGTGCAGCGATTTGGATAGATGAGTCCTCCTTGGTTAAGAATATCTTTATGACGGGAGATGCTGTGGTCAATGGTGGCATTTTCTCGTATTGGAATCCTATTCCTAGCCCTTATGAAAAGGGCACCATTATGCTCTATCATGATGTTAACAATACCAAGTTAGCCCATGCTCAAGTACAATTGCCTCCTGAGGAGTTTGATAAGGATATCAGTTTAAATACGCTTATTGAGCGCAAGCTTAATACCAATATCAATTTAGGTGTGCTCTTAGATGAGCATAACCAACCAGTAGTTAATGATCAAGAGCGCCATATTTATCTTGGTAATGATAAATCACGAGTGGTGCTCTCTGGTGATATTAGTGGCTCGAGCTTAAATATCCGTCACTTTGCAGGTAAGTCTACTATTTTAGGTAATGTCAATGCCAATCGAGTGGTAGTCTATAACGGTATCTTAAACTTAAGTGGCCCTGCAGGTGCAATTAATCAAATCAAGCGTTTATCATTGCGCTCTAATTCAGTATTAGATTACGTCAATGGTGAGAGTAGCCATACTTATGTTAATGGCAATATTAGCCTCGGACGTAATGTGACTATTAGAGTGGATGCCGATCCTGATGGTGTGCCTTTAGATGATTTGGCTTACTCTGGCAAGTTCTCAGTATCTAATTATCAGCTAACTATTGAGCCTGGTGTTAACTACATTGATATGCGGCGCTTAGGTGCAGACCCTAAGGCATTTATGAACTTCATGGCTAACTTTGTAGATAAGTGCAATCAGCGCTTTGTTAAAGAAGGCATTGTGCTGCGTTTCCCTCACTACCTGTGGGATAACACAGGTGGCTATGGACGTGAGATTAAATGTACAGCGCAAGGCTGTCATTTAGGTAACTTCGTCTCTTCTGAGAGCCGTCCTAATGTCACTGATGTGGAGCCATGGCGCTATTATGTCTCCTTTATTGGATTGATAGTATTAATTCTTTGCTTCTATGGGTGGTACTACCTACATTGGTTTACCTTCTCACGTAGATCCCAGAACTAATGATAAAGGGCACCTAGATTAAGGTGCCCTTTTTCGTTGGGATTTAAGTAAAGTTTGATTAAGCCTGTTCTTGTGAGACTTCTTCTTTAATTTGCTCTAAAGTAGCCGTACTAGAGAGGATAAAGGTGCGAGGTAGGACTCTATTTTTAAATAGATAGACAATACGAGCAATATAGAGCACGCTGGCGCAGCTTAAGGCGCAGATAAATCCTACCCAAAAACCTTGGGCGGCCATAGGCTCAGTACCAAAGATGCCATAAGCTAAAGAATAGCCAATAGGCATGCCTACTATCCAGTAGGAAATAATAGTAATAACAAAGATAGTCTTAGAGTCTTTAAAGCCACGTAAGACACCAATGGATATTACTTGTAGGCTATCGGGCAGCAAATAAGCAGCGCAATAGAGCAACAAGACTGAGCCTAAAACATAAACTTGAGGGTCTGAGGTATATTGCTCAATAATAAGACCATGACCAAAGATTAGGGTTACAAAGCATAAGACATAGAAAAATAGTCCTAAATAGACGGCACCTAAGGTTGTACGCAAGGCTCTGTGCCAATGCATAGCACCCATTTGCTCGCCTACTCTAATAGTAACAGCTGAGGCAATAGCCAGAGGGATCATAAAGATAATGCCCGAGACATTCATAGCAATTGAGTGGCTAGCGACAGTAATAGGGCCAAAAGGAGAAAGCAAGAGAGCTACTAAAGAGAAGCAAGTGACTTCAATAGTAGTAGAGAGTGCTAGAGGAAAGGCAAAGTGTAAGAACTCTTTAATTTCCTTAAAGTTAATAGCAAAGAGCTGCTCATAAATACGATAATGGGCATAGTAAGGTGATTTCTTAATGTAAATCAACATGAGAATTACTGTAAGATAAACAGTAATGGTCGTAGCTACACCACAGCCAATACCTCCTAATTCAGGAGCACCAAACTTACCGAAGATAAAGATGTAATTCAGTGGAATATTTAACAAAAGCGCAATCATGCCAAAAATGGAGGAAGGAATAGTATTACCCAAGCCCTCCCAATAGCCACGCAAGATATTGAACATAGCAAAGCCAGGCATGCCCACAGCTACTGCAATTAAATAGCCCTGACCGACTCGTACCATTTCTTGATCTACATTGGGCATCAGCTTATATAAAAGGGGCAGTAGACAGACAATAACACCGATAATTAAGGATGTTATCAAGATAATGACTGTAGCCAAGTGCATTTTCTTAGCAATGAGCTCAGAGTGTCCTGCTCCGCGCAATTGAGCGACTGTAGGCTGAATAGCCAAGGACATACCTACAATAAAGAGTACTGCAGGCCAGTAAAATGAGGCGCCAATGGCTACACCTGCCAATTGTACAGGGCCTGCGATACCAGACATGACAGTATCTACTACTGACATAGCTGTGGTGGCAATTTGACCTAAGAAAATCGGCCAAAATAGTTTAAAGGTTCGTTTGATATCGTGAGCATAGCTAGGAACAATCTCATCGCTCTTCACGTTGTATTGCATAAAATAAAGTCCTAAGACAAATAAGCATAAGCACAGTGCTTCACGTTGAGGCTCGTTAAAGTAAGGCGCTCTTATGACAGGCTGCAGAGCCTAAGATGCTTCCTTAAGCGCCAAAGAAAAAAACTTAGTGGCGCTTAAACAGATAGATCATGCGCACAACATAAAAGATATAGCCACTTGTCAGAGTTGCTGACAGAAAATATTACTAAGAAAACGAGATGTTCGCCTATGATAGTCGAAGTTTAACAAAAGAGCTAGGCACGTCTAGCGCTGATATCTAGCATAGATATAAGCTTTTTTACTGGGTTCACAAAAACTTAACAATTGAGGTTAAAGTGCATAAATAAGCCATTTGTTGTTTATTTAACAGTTGGGTTATTCCATATGGCAAAAGCGTACTCTTATGAGCGTCAGTGATAAAAAATGGCGTAAGTAAGCCAAGTCTAGAGCTAAGCAATAATTTTGTGATAGGCCGCAAAATTTTTTGAGCTAATTTACAGTCATTTAACAATTGAGCTCTTTTTATTTAACGTTCGCTTCTTACTATAGTCGCAACTCAATCAAGGAGAGTGATTTTATGAAGTTCCACAAGTTATTTACCGCTTTAGCCGCTAGTGCCGTTTTAGTTTCCGCCTCTGTAAGCTCTGCTTATGCTGCAGGTTCCGTATCTACCGACGGCTCTACCTCCATGGAGTACTTAATCGGCGCTTTAGGCGAGTCTTTCACCCAAGAGCACCAGGACATTAAGTTCACCTATAGCCCAACTGGCTCTGGCGCTGGTATCGCTGCCGCTCAAGAAGGTCGTACTGACATCGGTTTATCCTCCCGTGGTTTAAAGGGTGATGAGACCAAGACCTTAGATGGTCATGTAGTTGCTTTAGACGGTATTGTGGTTGTGGTTAATCCAAACAATAGCGTTAGCGATTTAACCTTAGAGCAAATCAAGGATGTTTACACTGGTAAGGTAACCAACTGGAAGGAAGTAGGCGGTGAGGATCGTCCTATTGTCTTAATCGGTCGTGAGGCTGGCTCTGGTACCCGTGATGGCTTTGAGACTGTAACCTCTACTAAGGATGCTTGCCAATATCGTCAAGAATTAACTTCCACTGGCGACGTTATTACCACCGTATCTAAGAACGTTAATGCTGTAGGCTATGCCTCTTTAGCAGCTGTTTCTGAGAAGATTAAGCCTCTTACTGTAGGTGGTGTTGTTGCCTCTGAAGAGACCATCAAGGATGGTTCTTACAAGTTACAGCGTCCATTCTTATTAGTTACTAAGAAAGGTAAGGAGCAATCTGAGGCTGTTAAGACTTTCTTAGACTATGCCTTATCTAAGGATGCTGTTGAAATCATCAAGATGACTGGTGTTGTTCCAGCTCAACACTAATTGCCCTCTTGCAAGCTAAATAAATTTAAAGCTTGCTGCTACTCTCCTAGGCCGTCTAATGCGCTTTAGACGGCTTAGGAAAGCCTTAACTAAACTAACTTATTTTATCAGTTAGTACCCGCGCTTAAACTTATCGCCTGACTCTTAAAGAAAAGAGTTTTAGTTGTTATCGATGAGGCGATATGTTCGATTGATTGACCTGTTTGCAAATGATTAGAACCAAATCTTCTCGCTTCGATATCGAAGAGGCAGCTCGCTATTTCTTCTTATGCTTCGGCCTTATCAATATTGCCTTAGTTATCTTAATTAGCATTTATTTAATTATCGCTGGCTTGCCAGCTATTTATGAAGTAGGTTTAATTGACTTCTTATTTGGTGATACTTGGGCATCTACTGCTGCTGAGCCTAAGTTTGGTATCTTACCTTTCATTTTGACCTCTTTTTATGGCACTGGCGGTGCAATTGTTTTAGGTTTGCCTTTAGGTTTCTTCTGCGCCGTATACTTAGCCAAGATTGCTCCACGCTCTATTGCCAACGCTGTTGAGCCAATGATTGACCTGTTAGCAGGTATCCCATCTGTGGTTTATGGCTTTATTGGTATGTTGGTTTTAGTGCCTTTAGTTCAAAAGCTCTTTAACTTACCTGATGGTGCTAGCTTATTAGCCGCTATCTTAGTGCTTACCATCATGATCTTACCTTCAATTATCAAGGTTTCTATCACTGCTTTACGTGCTGTTCCTGAGGAGTATGAGTTAGGCTCTTTAGCCTTAGGTGCTAACAAGATTGAAACTGTCTTCCGTGTTAGTGTTGTAGCTGCCAAAAGCGGTATCGCTTCAGCAGTAGTTTTAGGTGTAGGTCGTGCAATTGGTGAAGCTATGGCTGTCATGATGGTTGCTGGTAACGTACCTAATATGCCATCTATATTTGAGTCAGTACGTTTCTTAACCACTGCAGTTGCCTCTGAAATGTCTTACGCAGCTGGTTTGCAACGCGATGCCTTATTCTCCATTGCCTTAGTACTGTTCTTCTTCATCATGATGATTAACGCTACTTTAAATCTCATCTTAAAGAAGGGCCAAAAATAAGACCCCTTGTTAAACAGTCAATCAGCTAGCCTCTTTTCTCCTTATTTATAGAAGCTTAATTGTGAATAAGAATATGTCAGAATCTGTCAGTTTGCATGCTGTAGGTAATAACCAAGCATCAGTATTTACCCCAAGCAAGAATGCTTTTTCTCGTAAGATGTACTGCTCCTTTATGAAGAGCATGATGTACTTATGTACTGCTCTTACTGTCTCTTTAGTGTTCTTCTTGATTGCTTATATCTTAATTCAATCAGTCCCACACTTTTCTTGGCAGATCCTTTCTACCAAACCAAGTTATTTAACACGCTCTATTGGTGTGTTACCTGATATCTTGAATACTATCTACATCATTGTAGCCGCCTTGATTTTAGTGCTTCCTTTAGGTGTAGGTGCTGCCATTTACTTAAATGAATATGCAACCTCTCGTCGTTTAGTTAATGCCATTGAGTATGCCATTGAAACTCTAGCAGGTATTCCATCCATTATTTATGGCTTGGTGGGTATGCTCATTTTCTGCCAGTTCTTAGGTTTACAAACCTCATTGTTAGCTGGTGCTTTAACTTTAGTTATCATGACCTTACCTACCATTATTCGTACCACTCAAGAGAGCTTAAAGACCGTGCCTAGTGGTTATCGTGAAGGTGCTTTTGGTTTAGGTGCTGCTAAGTTCCGCGTTATCAAGACTGTAGTGCTCCCTTGCTGCGTTGACGGTATCGTTACTGGCTGTATCTTAGCTGTAGGTCGTATGTTAGGTGAGTCTGCTGCCTTATTATTCACTGCAGGTTTTGCTCACGCTTTAAATGGTTTTATCGATGGTCTTGCTAATTCTGGTTCTACCTTAACCGTAGCCTTGTACGTATACGCTAAAGAGCAAGGTGAGTTTGAAGTAGCCTTTGTTATTGCCGCCGTATTGTTACTAATGAGCCTTGTGATTAACTTATTAGCTAGCACCTTAGGTGCCCGTTTAAAGAAGAAGGCTGGCAAGGCTCGCGTCTAGAACACCATAAGATTATTTAATGTCTGCCTATAGTGAGCAGGTAGATATTAATACCCAAGATTTCGATTAACTTCCTTTGTAATAAGCCCTAAGAGTTTGGGCAGGATAAAATTCCATGACTGCTTCTAATACTGACAACTTAGTTTTTGATGTTAGCAACTTCAACCTTTGGTATTCCAATGGCGCACATCACGCCTTAAAGGATATCAACATGAAGATTAAGTCCAACGCCATCACCGCCTTTATTGGCCCATCTGGTTGCGGTAAGTCCACTTTCATTAAGACCTTAAACCGTATGAACGACCTTGTTGATGGCGTTAGCACCACTGGCTCTATTAAGTACCATGGTCAAGAGATCTTAGATAAGAATTTAGATGTTTCTGCCTTACGTAAAGAAGTAGGCATGGTATTCCAAAAGCCAAATCCTTTCCCAATGAGCATCTACGACAATATTGCTTATGGTCCTCGTACCCATGGCGTACGCTCTAAGAGCGAGCTTGATGAGATTGTAGAGCGCAGCTTACGTCAAGCCGCTATTTTTGACGAAGTTAAAGACCGCCTTAAGACATCTGCTTTAGGTTTATCTGGTGGTCAGCAACAGCGTTTATGTATTGCTCGTGCTTTAGCTGTCCAACCAAGCGTTTTGTTAATGGACGAGCCAACTTCCGCCTTAGACCCAATTTCTACCTCTAAGATCGAAGACTTAGCTGTGGAGCTTAAGGATCAGTACACCATTATTATGGTAACCCACAATATGCAACAGGCGGTGCGTATTTCTGACGATACCGCCTTCTTCCTCTTAGGTGACTTAGTCGAGTTTAACAATACTGATGACCTCTTTAGCAAGCCTCAAGATAAGCGTACTGAAGAGTACATTACTGGTCGTTTCGGTTAATTAAGGATGGAATTATGCGTGAGCATTACAATAAGCAGTTACGTGAGCTTAATGAGGAGCTCGCGAACTTAGGCAAGTTATGTGATGAAGCTTTAGCTGGCGCTATCAAAGCTCTTCAAGAAGGTGATACTGAGCTAGCTCGTAAGATCTATAAGTCTGACTTTGTGGTCGATCAAAAAGAGCGTGAGATTGAAAACTTATGCTTGAACATTATCTTGCACCAGCAGCCAATTGCCTCTGACTTACGCCTCGTAAGTTCTGCTCTTAAGCTCATTACTGATATGGAGCGTATTGGCGACCAAGCAAGTGATATCGCTGAGATCGTCATGAACTTAGATTATAAAGAGCGCCCTCACTTTGTACTTATCGAGAAGATGGCTACTGCCGCTCGTGCTATGGTACAAGATGCTGTTAGCTCCTTTATTAATCAAGACATTGAACTCGCTCGTAATGTTATCGATAGAGATGACGCAGTCGATGAGTACTTAGTTCAGGCTCGTAATTTAATGGTCAACTTAATTGCTGAGAAAGGTCATACCCCTGAGACCATTGTTGATCTTATTATGATTGCCAAGTATTTAGAGCGTATCGCCGATCATGCTACTAATGTGGCTAATTGGGCTATCTTCCAATTAGTAGGTGAACATCCTGATAAACACCCAGCTCCACAAGTAGCCTTGCATGCATAATAAGACAAGTTCCTGACAGGAAGTTCAATCGGTGATGGGGGCGCTTTAAGCCCCCCTTTTTTCTTTAGCTATTCATGATAAGCAAAATGGTCACACCGATAATAGGAATAAGACATACCACAATGGTGATGATGTCTTGGTATTCATGATAAAAAGACATAATGCATCTCCTTAGGTAAAAGAACTCTCTGATTATTATTGTAAAGCCTTTGTCTTATAGACTTTGCAATCCATATCACATATATCTAAGCAACTAAAGGCCTTGCTCTTTAAGAGTAAGGCCTTTTTTATGTCTTAAGCAGCTCTTGCCTATAAGATCTATTTAAGATAAGAGTCTGAGATCTAATAAGATCCCATAAATCTCTTAAGATAGGAGTTGCTATGTTGCCTAGATTATCTACATACTTGGAGCGATCAATCTAGCGCTTATAGAGGAGAAGAAAGCGTGGCTAGGCTAATTGATGTTTGAGTTCTCTATAGTGATGTAAGACACGGATGCGATAGAGAATGGCTGCACTTAAGAGGCCAGCAAAGAGACCAACCCAAAAGCCTCGTGGTCCTGTAAGACCTGTGGTGGCAAAGATATGGTCAAAAGGTAAAGAGATATAGCCATAGCAGAGACTATAGCCTAATGGTAGGGCAATACAATAAAAAGCAATGATGGTTACCATTAAGATAGTGGTCGTATCTTTAAAACCACGCAAAATAAAGGCTTGGATAGTTTGAATGCCTTCAAAGCATTGGTTTACTGAGGCAAAGAGCATCAAGATAGAGGCCAAAGCTAAAACTTCATGGTCTGTACTAAAAAATTTAGGAAGACTATTGGAACCTAAGAACAAAATGCTCACACTGACAATAATAGAAATGAGTATAGAGGCATAAGCAGCTTTAATATTGAGCTTTAAGACTATAAGATTGTTCTGGCCAATGGCATAGCCTACCATAATGGCAGTAGCGATACCAAAGGAGAGCGGAATATTAAAGACAAAGCTGGTCATAGACATGGTAATGGTATGAGCCGAGACTGCTGTAGGGCCTAAAGGACTTAAGATTAAAGCAATTAAGGTAAAGCAAGAACACTCTACTGCTGAAGAGATACCTAATGGTAAGGAGAGCTTTAAGAATTCCTTGAGTTTTGATAGGTGATAACCTGTAGTATTTTTTAGATAGTGATAATCCTTAAGCTTAGGGTGGAGCATCATATAACCATAGATGATAAAGGTAGAGATAATCATGGCTATTAAGCTGGCCACACCACAACCAACACCACCTAAAGCAGGAGCACCACAAGCTCCAAAGATAAAGATATAGTTGAGCGGTACATTTAAGATTACTGATAGGAAACCGAAGTACAAGGTTGCACTAGTATTACCCATAGCTTCGCAATAAGCACGAGCATTGACCGTAAGAGCAAGCAGCGGCATGGTAAAGGCAATATAAAGTACATAGTCTTTAGCTACCTGTTCCATACGCTGATCAGAATCCATCTCAATATAAAAGAGAGATAAGATAAGTAAGATGGACATGATGATCAGAGAGACTATAAAGCAGGCAAGTACTGAGTGAGCATGCTCTGAGGGAATGAGCTCTTTAGTGTTAGCACCACAATGACGAGAAATCACAGGATGCAAGGCAGAGATCATACCAATAATAAAAGTAAGAGAAGGGAAGAAGAAAGAACCACCAATAGCAACTCCAGCTTGATCTGGAGTGCCTGCCATACCTGCCATCATAATATCGGTAATGCCCAATAGCGCATAAGCAAAGTTGCCTAAGATAATAGGAAAGGCAAGTTTAAAGAGAGTCAGAAGTTGGCTGGATACACTTTTAGGAGCGTAACTCATAGTTAAAAAAGACCTCAGGTAGTAGTTAGAAGTTAGTTGCTGCGGCATAAAAAGTCAGGACTACAAGACCTGAGAAAAAAGGACAGCAATACCGTCTTTTTTAGAAAGGAGCATAGTTTGGGAGCGGGCGCTTTGTATAACAAACCAAGTTTTAGATTGTACTATACTAAGATTGAGTTAAGGGTAAATTGTACCAGGGCCGACGCATCTTAATTTTATTGAGCAATATTGTAAAATAGTTTTGTCA